>Ga0206797_1054_pt1 | contig 24009 bp, 18 predicted proteins | sample Alteio_BWOrgCont_69_FD_152894 | JGI IMG/M metagenome (GOLD analysis project Ga0206797, IMG submission 152894) | Enriched cells from forest soil in Barre Woods Harvard Forest LTER site, Petersham, Massachusetts, United States -... | ecosystem: Environmental > Terrestrial > Soil > Temperate forest >...
CCGGACAGAATTTGACCCCAAAGGCTGGAGCGCTAACCTGAACGATATGTGGGACGATTTCTCAGACGACGGCATGTTTCGCGATACGGTTTTTACTAATAAAGTAAGCAGCCCACGCGCGGGTTTATCAGTTTCATTTACGTTAAAGCCGCACGAAACCAAAGAAATACAGTTTTTCCTGACCTGGCACTTCCCAAACCGGAAGGACTGGAACGACAAAGTAACGCTCGGCAACTATTATACTACGCTCTATAATGATGCATGGGACGTAGCCGAAAAGACGCTGCCGTTATTACCTTCACTTGAACAGAAAACGCTTGATTTTGTGAACCTGATCGCGAAAAGCAATTACCCGGCGGCCGTAAAAGAAGCGGCGCTGTTTAATACCAGCACGCTGCGATCGCAAACCGTATTCCGCACGAAGGATGGAAATTTCTTTGGCTGGGAAGGTGTGTTTAATAATACAGGCTCCTGTTATGGCAATTGTGAGCACGTATGGAACTATGAACTGGCATCACCGTTCCTGTTTGGCGAAATGGCAATGAAAATGCGGCAGCTGGAGTACAACTATGCACAATGGGACGCCGATGGGTTGTTAAGTTTTAGGATAACCCTGCCCTTGAAAAAAAACGGAAACTGGAAGGGTGCCGCCGCCGATGGGCAAATGGGTACGATCATGAAGACCTACCGTGAATGGCAGCTATCCGGCGATGATCAGTTTTTAAGTGACGTATGGCCGTCAGTAAAAAGGGCGCTGGCATTTGCCTGGGTAAAAGGCGGCTGGGACGCAAACAAGGATGGTGTGATGGAAGGTTCGCAGCACAATACAATGGATATTGAATATTTCGGCCCAAATCCCGAAGTCGAATTCTGGTACCTGGGCGCTTTGAAAGCTGCTGCCGCGATGGCTCACCAAATGAAGGATAGCGAATTTGAAGCTACCTGTACCGATCTTTTCAATCGCGGAAGCAAATGGACGGACGCAAATCTTTTTAACGGCGAATTTTATATACAAAAGATACAGCCGGTTGCCGGTAAAGATGCAATAGCGCCGGGATTATATTTGGGTATGGGTGCGAAGGATCTCGCACATCCGGATTTTCAAATTGGGGAAGGCTGCCTGGTAGATCAGTTGGTGGGTCAAAACATGGCGCATATTTGCGGGTTAGGTTACCTGGCAGATTCAAACCATATAAAAAAAGCATTGCAGAGTGTGCGGAAATATAACTACGTCCGTACTTTCGATAACTATTTTAACAATATGCGGTCGTACGCATTGGGTAACGAATCAGGACTAATTCTTACCTCATATCCGGACCCTTCCAAACGCCCGGTCGTACCGCTTTCCTATGCTTTTGAGGCATGGACGGGCCTGGAATATACCGCCGCAACCGGGATGTTCTACGAAGGTATGCCTGAGGATGCTTTGCACACGATAACGGATGTGCGCAACCGTTTTGATGGTATCAAAAGAAACCCATTTAACGAGGAAGAATGCGGCAATCACTATGCCCGTGCCATGGCCAGCTGGTCGGCCATTATTGCCATAAGCCAGTTCAATTATTCGGCGGTAACCGGTAAATTTACGATTACGGGTGTGCCCGGAAATTATTTTTGGTCGAATGGCTATGCGTGGGGCAACGCCGAGGTAAGCGGTGATAAATTGGTGCTAACCGTACATTCAGGCAAATTGAAATTAACATCCGTTGAATTGAAAAATAAAGGAACAACTACTTTTACGAAACCGGAGATATTGGAAGCGGGCAGCAAACGGGTAGTAATTATCGGAAGCAGGACGTAAGTTCTAAATTAAATTTATGAGATATACCAGGTTAGTTTTCCTCTGTATTTTTTTATTGAACGGTATTTGCAAAGCGCAGGAAATTGTGGGCTTAAGCTATCCCGCCGACCCCGCAAGCCAGCCGCATCCGGATATCCAGAAAGGAGAAATAATAAAGTTTGATTTTAGCACATCAAAGATTTATCCGGGTACCACAAGAACCTGCTGGGTATACGTGCCCGCGGGGTATGATCCAGCCAAACCAGCTTGTTTATTTGTTGATATGGACGGCATACAGTTTAATGCACCGACGGTTTTTGATTACCTGATAAACAAAGGCGAAATGCCGGTCACCATAGGCGTTTTTGTAGGATCAGGGGCGGTTATAGGCGACGATGGCAAAGCTAACAGGTATAACCGGAGCCACGAGTTCGATAGTATGAACAACGACTTTGTCGATTTTTTATTAACTGAACTTTTACCCGACGTAGAAAAGAAAAAAACAACAGATGGTCGTGCCATTAATATTTCAAAAGATGCAAATGACCATGCTATTGCCGGTGCCAGCAGCGGCGCAATATGTGCTTTCACCGCCGCATGGCAGCGCCCGGATGCTTTTAGCCGGGTGTTTAGCGCCATTGGTACTTATGTAAGTATGCGCGGCGGCGACCAATATCCCGGCTTGATCCGCAAAACAGAACCGAAACCCTTGCGCATATTTTTGCAGGATGGATCTAACGACGCCTGGAACCCTTTATTTGGCAATTGGTACACATCTAACCTCGCGATGGAAGCCGCATTAAGCTTTTCGGGTTATGAGGTGGACCATTCCTGGGGCAATGGCGGGCACAGCGGCAAACATGCCGAGGCCATATTCCCGGATGTGATGCGGTGGCTTTGGAAAGGCTGGCCACAAAAAGTACGAAATGGCAAATCCAACAATGACATGCTACCCGCTATTTTGCCCGACACGGGAACGTGGCAGCCCAACACCGAATCTCTGGGGAAAGATATATCGATCACCGCTAATCCAAACGGTGAAATTATCTCGCAGGATAAATCAGGATGGATTTACAGAATTGAAAAAAGTGGAAAAATTATTCCGTTCAATAAGGCTAAAAGCGCCGCAATTGCTTCAGGCGCCAACGGTGCCACATACTTTATTGGCCCACAGGGCAAAGGTTTGTTTGCTGTTACAGGTTTCAAAAAGTCGACAATTTCAAGAAACATAGCAGGTAAAAAATTGGTCGTTACCGGTAACGATGATATTTATATCACCCAGCCTGCGACCAATCAAAACGATTCCGGTAAAATATTGCTCGTTAAGCCCGGTGGTAAAGTAACCGAAGTTGATGCGGGTTTGCGTTTTGCTTCCGCGATAACCATTTCGTCCGACCACAAAATGCTGCTGGTTGCTGAAGACAATACCAACTGGATATACAGTTATGTTATCCAGGCTGATGGCTCGCTGAAAGACAAGCAGCGCTGGTATTGGCTGCACCAAACAGATAACGGCTACAGCGAAGTTGCTGACCTGGCAATGGATAATGCGGGCAACTTGTATGTAGCTACTAATTTAGGGGTACAGGTTTGCGATCAGAACGGACGTGTGCGGGCGATATTGCAGCTCCCTTACGGGCCTGTTACCGCCCTTTGTTTTGGCGGGCCGGATTTTGACACTTTGTTTGTAATTTGCGGAGGAAAGCTTTATAAACGGAAACTTAAAGTTAAGGGCGTTCCGTCGTGGGCCGCCCCGGTAAATCCGAAAAGCATCGGTGCAGGATAAAGATTCGCTTTACAAAATGAAATAATAATGCTTCTTACTAAATGACCCACTCATTCCCTTATATCATTGCACTTTTGGTGACCGGCATTGCACTTATTGTGTTGCTCACCACCAAATATAAAATACCTGCTTTTTTTGCTTTGTTCTTTGCCTGTTTATTGGTTGGGTTAGGAATCGGGTTGCCATTGGGCGATGTTATAACGACCGTTAAAGGGGGATTTGGCGACATATTAAAATCGTTAGGTTTAATTATCGTATTAGGAACGGCATTGGGTTTACTGCTCGAATACACAGGCGGCACAACGGTAATAGCAGCGTGGCTATTAAAAAAAATAGGTGATAAGCGTGCACCTGTAGCGATGAGCGTGACCGGGTTTATTGTGGGCCTGCCCATATTTTGCGACTCGGGTTTTATTGTATTAAGCGGGTTAAACCGGTCAATTGCCAAACGTGCCGGTATTTCCATCACTATCATGTCCGTATCTCTTGCGACCGGTTTATATGCCATCCATTGTTTGGTACCCCCTCATCCTGGGAGCGCCGCCGCAGCAGTAAAAATCGGGGTTGATTTTGGTAGGCTGATAATGGTTGGAACGCTGGTTGCTATCCCGGCCATGATAGTTGGTAACCTATGGGCGCGATATGCAGGCAAAAAAGTTGCTGATGTTGTTGCCGATGATGTTATTGAGGTAAATCATACCGGTGATTATCCGTCCGTAATTAAAGCTTGCCTTCCAATTATAGTCCCTATCGTTTTAATTGCGCTAAAATCTTTTTTAACGACCGGTAAAACGCCTTATCACGGCCCGTTATCTTCGTTGCTTACGCTGGGTGATCCGGTTATAGCATTACTGATCGGCGTGCTGCTGGCCTTTAATTGCAAACGGTCATGGAAAAAATCCGAAATCAGTAAACTTTTGCAGGATGCCATAGAAAAAGCCGGAGGTATACTGGTGATAATCGGAATGGGCGGCGCGTTCGGAGCTATTTTAACTGCTGCAAAACTGGGCGACTATTTGAGCCACTCGATAGTTTTAGGTAGTTTTGGTATCTTTTTTCCGTTCCTGGTAACGGCTGTTTTAAAAACAGCGCAGGGTTCATCCACGGTGGCTATACAAACGGCGGCTGCAATTGTGCTTCCCCTGTTACCTGCGTTGGGTTTAGACAGTGAAAACGGCAAGTTGCTTTGTGTACTTGCTATGGGTGGTGGCTCGATGATGATCTCACATGCCAATGATGCTTATTTTTGGGTGATCGCAAAATTCTCAGGATTGGAGATGAAAACCATGCTCAAAGTGTATTCGGTAGCTACCATTTTTATGGGATTAACGACAATAACGATGGTCTATATTTTATCGAAGATATTATAGCTATTAACTATATGCACATATTAATCGCTCCAAATGCATTTAAAAATAGTCTTAATGCCAGGCAGGTTGCTGAGGCAATTCAGCAGGGTTTATCGCTGAGTAGATTGAACTGTACGTCAACTTGTTTCCCAATTGCCGACGGCGGCGATGGTACCGGCAGCCTGATTGTTGAAACATGCAAAGGTGAAATAATTCGGAAAGAGGTTCACGATCCTTTCGGAAGAAAGATAACGGCCTCATTCGGATTGATCAGGGATCTGAAAACCGCGGTAATTGAAATGGCCGACGCCTCAGGCCTCAGGCTATTAAAAAAGGACGAGTTAAATCCAATGCAGGCATCATCCTACGGAACCGGGGAACTGATAAAATTCGCGCTGGATGAAGGTGTCAATAAAATTGTACTTGCGATGGGCGGCTCGGCAACTGTCGACGGTGGCTGCGGTATATTAAGCGCTTTAGGTATCAGTTTTTTGAATACTGATGGCAATAGTTTAAATGCCATACCGCAGGACCTTATTAACATGACCAGCGTTGACGTTTCAACCCTCGATAAAAGAATTTATGATTGCGAATTGGTGATACTTTGCGATGTAGATAACACACTGCTTGGGGAACAAGGCTCTGCTGTTGTTTTTGGCCCCCAAAAGGGAGCGACCCCGGAAATGGTAAATGTATTGAATGGGTTTCTTACAAACTTCGCAAAAGTGTCGGTTGCACCAACCGGGATAAATATGGCTGACCTAAAACATGGCGGGGCTGCAGGCGGGGCTGCCGCAGGTTTACACACTTTTTTAAATGCGAAGCTGGTTAATGGCATTGAGTATTTTTTATCGCTAACAAATTTTGACCAGGCTTTAGCTAAAGCGAACCTGGTAATAACCGGGGAAGGCAGCATCGACCTGCAAACACTCCGCGGGAAAGGGCCCTATGGCGTTGCCTTTGCGGCGAAAAAGAAGAACATTCCGGTGATCGGAATAGCCGGCAGTATTCCGCTGGAAAATGATAAAAACCTTGGACAATATTTTGATGTTTTGATTTCTATTAACAACGAACCGCTAGATCTGGCAACCGCCATGAAAAATACACAGAGAAATTTAGTACGAACCGCTACCACTATTGGTAATTTAGTCGCGATTAAACAATAATCCAGTAACACCGCCTGATGAAACAAACTGATATAATAATAATCGGAGCAGGAGCTGCCGGATTAATGGCCGCACGGAAATTGGCCAGGGCCGGCAAAAAGGTAATTGTTTTGGAGGCCCGCAACCGGTGCGGAGGACGTATCCACACTATTGACAAAGAATCGTTTTTCAGGCATGCAGAACTAGGCGCCGAATTTGTGCACGGCAATTTGCCTGTCACGCTAAATCTATTGGATGAAGCCGGTATAAATTATTATCCGGCTACAGCCGAAATGTGGCGTTACCAAAACGGCAAGCTTACGCAGGAAAGCTTTTTTGCTGAAGACTGGGATTTGCTTTTAACGCGTTTAAACGACCTTAAAACCGATACAAGTATTAGCGATTTTATAGAACAGCAGTTCAGCGATGAAAAATATGATGAGTTAAGAAATACGGTGTGGAAATTTGTCTCCGGCTATGACACCGCCGATCCGGATAAAGCCAGCGCTTTCGCTTTAAGAAAAGAATGGCAAAGCGAAGATGACAATGCGCAACACCGCATTATTGGTGGTTACTGTGCCATGATAAAATACCTGGAACTGGAATGCAGAAACGCTGGCGGCATTATTAACCTGAATTCTCCGGTTAAGGAGGTTCATTGGCAAGCCGGAAAAGTAACGGCGGTTACCGCTGGTGACATAACTTATGAGGCAGACCAAATGATCATAGCGTTGCCATTGGGTGTTTTGCAGGCTGAGGGGAATGAAAAGGGAGCCATCGCATTTCATCCCGCTATCACGGAACAAAGCACAGCCATCAATGCCATGGGCTTTGGGGCCGTAATAAAAATATTGCTGGAGTTTAGTGAAGTATTTTGGACAGATAAGCTATCAGAACAGTTAGCTGACAAAAGTCTGAGAAATATGGGCTACCTGTTTTCAGATGAAACGATTCCAACCTGGTGGACGCAGGTACCGCAACATAGCAAGGTGCTGACCGGTTGGATAGGCGGCCCGCCTGCAGCCGAAAAAAAGAATGCGGCCGAATCGGAAATGTTAAGGTTATCCTTACAATCGTTAGGCAATATTTTTAACCGGGATCCGGAAGAATTAAAGGACAAGCTAATTGCCTTTAATATTATTAACTGGACCGCCGAGCCATTTACACGCGGTTCTTACAGCTATGATACCGTTGCTGCGCCTGAATCCCGAAAAATATTAAATGTGCCACTTGAAAATACTTTATTTTTTACAGGCGAGTATTTATATGAGGGCCCTGCCATGGGTACAGTAGAAGCCGCATTGACGAGCGGGAGTGAGGTGGCGGAAAGAATAATACAGGGGAGTTAAATACCATGGAGAAAGACTTACGAAGTTTCTAAACGGCGAAGCCCTCAATGAGGCCTTCGAAAAACAAATAACTCCGAATTAAACTTCGTGAATCCGGTCAGGTTTTTTACCGTTCCCAATAGTTACCCGAAATAATAATCATATCCAGCAGCTTTATACTGTTATCGTAATAATCATAATCCTTCAGTTTAAAAGCTGTCAAGTAATCCCAAACTTTATTTAACCATGCCTGGTTCTTTTTGTCCACCATGGCCGATACACCAAAAGGTGCGACAAAGCTTAACGCTTCAAAATATCTGTGTTTAATGTCGTTACCGGCTAAGGTATAGCCTGCCGATAAGTTATAGGTATCGTTATTTGTAGTTTCCCTGATCCAACTGTTTATTTTACCAACGAAGGCTTTTGAACGCTTATCACCCGTTACTAAATAATCCGTAGCAATGCGCCAGGGAACACGGCAGGCATTGTAATTATAATAACCATCATATCGCGATTCTAAAAAATTTGGCGGCGCAGGTTTTGGCTTTTTATTGATATGTATGATAAAATCGGGGACAAGACCTGCATCAGGACTATAATTTTCCTGCATATAACTAAACAGTTTGTAATCGGCATCAATAACTTTCGTCCATCTTTCATCCTTTGTTGCCTGCTCAAATGCTTTAAAATGCGACGGCATAAAATCGGACGAGCGCATATCAAAATAATCTTTGCTTTCGGCTTCAATTCCGTCACTTAATAAAACCGACCATGTTTTGTGATTAATCTCATACTGCATAATATCGGCGATCATAGCCTTGCCTTCCTGCAGATAATTGATCGGCCCTTTACTGCCCCATTGCTTATCCGCCAGTAAAAGGGAATAGGCAATATCCATATCGCCGTCAGTTGCGGATGTTCCGTCTAAATCTTTATCACTTGTATTTTGCGCCCAGGCCATCAAATGTTTGCCGCGTTTGCTTGGGTGCGATTTGTAATACCGGAACAAATTATCGTAAGTTATTTTTGCATCCGCATCGTAACCTGCCATCAGCGCAGTGATGATCATCCCATAGCCCTGCCCTTCTGATACACATTGTTTTTTGCCGATATTCTCAAACCAAACATAGCTCTCGGCTTTGCCAGGTACATTTTTTATAAACCGCTTTTTCCATTGGGTATAAAAATTTTGCACCTGCTTGTCCAGTTGTTGTTGTGAAATATGATCAGGCTTAATGGTTCCTGCGAAATATTGTACGTGTTGGGGAAATGGCTTTTGCTGTGCAAATGATCGGCTATAGCCATAAAATAACATAAATAATATAAATGGCCTTAACATCATTAGGATTAAACTTACGAGCTTTCTTACCATATTAATGCAATTTTTTTTAAGTAACAGGTATGATACTATTTATTCCGACTTTTATGTGCCGTAAATTTTAATTTTGCGCATCGCAAGGATACCCCGTATGTTAAACAAAATTCTTAGATATATATTTTTAGTTTTTTTAAGTGTTTCTTACACATTGGATGCACAAAGCCAGCAAAAGGTATTAGGCCTAAAAGAAGCAGAGCAAATAGCGCTTTCCAATTATGGTTCCATAAAAGCTAAAGCTAATCAGCTAAATGCTTCAAAAGCGTCGCTTAACGAAGCAAAAACAGAATATTTACCAGATGTAAACTTATCCGCCCAACAGGATTATGGTACTGTTAACGGCCAGTATGGACCCGTTTACGGGTACCGTGGTTTTAGTGTAGCGTCGTCAGGGCCTGCGCTGAACAATCAAAGCTGGAGTGCGGGTTTCGGCGCTTTGTACCTGACAAATGTCAGTTGGGATTTTTTTGCATTCGGCAGGGCAACTGAGAAAGTAAAAGTTCAAAAATCGGCAGTAAACCTTAATGAAAGCGACCTTGTGCAGGAACAGTTCCAGCATGAAATACGGGTGGCGGGCACCTACTTAAATCTTTTAGCCGCCCAGCAATTGAGCAAAGCGCAGCAGGACAACCTCAACCGTGCAATCGACCTGCAAAAGGTGGTAATTGCACGCGTAAAAAATGGTTTGAATGCCGGGGTCGATTCTTCGCAGGCAAATGCAGAAGTCTCCAATGCACGAATTGCGCTTACCAATGCCCGCGAAACCGAACAGGAACAAAGTAACCAGCTTGCTCAATATTTGGGCATTGCGCCACAGGATTTTTTATTGGATAGTACTTTTGTAACTAAAGCGCCCAACACGCTCGATCCGCAGTCAAAAATAAATCCCGACGATCATCCTTTACTGCATTATTACCGTGATCGCGTGGCAGTTAGCGACGAGCAAGCTAAATACTTAAGTACTTTTAGTTACCCTACTTTTAGCCTGTTCGGTGTTTACCAGGGCAAAGGGTCGGGTTTTAAGCCGGATTTCGGAACCAATCAGAGCGACTACACCAGCAGTTATGGTGCAGGGGTTGATCCGACACGCTATAACTATTTGTTAGGTATAGGTGTGATATGGAACATTACGATGCCATTCAGGGTGCATTTCCAGGTGCGGTCGCAAAAGTTTACATCTGCCCAATACCAGGATGAGTATAACCTGGTGAGCCAGCAATTAAATGATCAGCAGGTGCTTGCGGAAACTAGGATTAGCAATGCTGTAAAAAACTACCAGGAAGTTCCGGAAGAGGTAAAAGCAGCTACGGATGCTTACAATCAAAAATATGCACTATACAAAAACGGGCTTGCCAATATTGTTGATTTTACCCAGGCGTTGTATGTTTTAAACCGGGCCGAGGTTGACAAGTATATAACCTCGAACAATGTGTGGCAAGCTTTATTGTTCAAAGCTGCGGCAACAGGTGATTTTGGAATTTTTATAAATAACTTTTAATACAAAGAATAAACAATGGGATTGATAAAGGGCGCACTTCAAAGGCCGATCACCATACTGGTTATAGTAGCGGGATTGTTTTTCTTTGGGATAAGTGCTGTTAGGACTATTAAGATTGATATTTTCCCCGATCTGAACCTGCCGGTTATTTATATTTCGCATCCTTATGGCGGTTACACTCCCGACCAGATGGAGGCCTATTTCGGTAAGCAATATGTCAATTTACTTTTATACGTATCGGGTGTTAAAAGTATTGAAACTCGTAATATAACAGGCTTATCGCTGTTAAAACTTACTTTTTACGAAGGAACCAATATGGCACAGGCCGCCGCGGAGGTGACGGCTTATACCAACAGGGCCCAGGCTACGTTTCCGCCTGGCTCGCAACCGCCATTTATTTTGCGTTTCGATGCCTCCACGTTGCCCGTGGGACAATTGGTGCTCACCAGTCCGACACGAACCAACAACGAACTGCTCGACCTGGCGAATGTTTATATACGTTCATCATTTACCTCGGTTCCGGGTTTGGTTTCACCCGCGCCTTTTGGTGGTAATACCCGTACGGTTGTTATTAAGGTAAACCCCGAATTACTCCGTGCGCATAACCTGACACCCGATCAGATAGTTGCCGCTTTGCGCGATAACAATCAGAACACGCCCGCAGGAAACGTGCGCATAGGCGATTATAACTACCTCGCCCCGGCTAACACTTCTATTACTGCAATAAAAGATTTTGGCGATATTCCCCTGTTTAAAAACGGTATCCAAACAGTGTTTATGCGCGATGTTGCCACTATCGAGGATGGAGCGGATATTACCACGAGTTATGCGCTGGTTAATGGAAAGCGTTCAGTGTACCTGCCGATCACCAAATCTGCGGATGCTTCAACCTGGGAAGTGGTGCAGAATTTGAAAAAAGCAATCCCCCGTTTCCAGGCCTTGTTGCCCGAAGATGTGAAATTGTCATATGTTTTCGACCAATCGGTATATGTGATTAACGCAGTTAAGAGTTTGGCCGAAGAAGGCGCCATCGGCGCTGTGCTCACCGGATTAATGGTGCTGCTGTTTCTGGGTGACAGGCGCGGCGCGCTCATAGTAATATTAACCATTCCGACCTGTATTATATCCGGGATATTTTTCCTGTCGCTTTTCCATCAAACCATTAACATTATGACGTTGAGCGGGCTATCGCTGGCGATAGGTATTTTGGTTGATGAATCGACGGTGACCATTGAAAATATCCACCAGCATTTTGACATGGGTAAGCCAAAGGCATTGGCTATTTGGGATGCCTGTAAAGAAATAGCGTTTCCCAAATTGCTTATCCTGTTTTGTATCCTTGCAGTATTTGCCCCGGCGTTTACGATGAAAGGAATTCCCGGAGCATTGTTCCTTCCGTTGGCGCTGGCAATCGGTTTTTCTATGGTTACTTCGTACCTGCTGGCTCAAACCTTTGTGCCCGTAATGGCCAACTGGATTATGAAAAACGAGCATGAGGATAAAAGTCATGCCGACGGTTTTGCGCTGGAAGACGAAGGCGATGCCTGGGAACAAAAAGAACTGGCAATAAAAAAAGCTACCGAAGGCAAAAAAACAACCCGGTTTGACCGGTTCAGGCTTCGCTATCTGCGATTGATGGACCGGATGATCCCAAACCGCAAATGGATAGTTGCCGTTTATGCAATTGCTACCTGCGCCCTGGCATTTTTACTGTTTAATATTATTGGGCGTGACGTGTTGCCAAAAGTTAATTCGGGCACCTTCCAGGTACGGTTGCGTGCGCCTGATGGCACCCGCATGGAGCGTACTGAACTAATAACGATCAATGCTACCCATGTGCTGGATAGTTTAGTTGGCAGGGAAAACATACAAGTTACGTCCGCTATGGTTGGTCAGCATCCCGGCCAGTTTTCAACCAGCCCTATATATTTGTTTATGGCCGGCCCGCAGGAAGCCGTTTTGCAGGTAAACCTGCGGGAAGGTTACAAAGTGAACCTCGACGATTTGAAAGAACGTTTCCGGCATGCGATGAGAAAAGCGCAGCCATCCGTCAACCTTTCTTTTGAGCCGATTGAACTTACCGATAAAATTTTGAGCCAGGGTTCGCCGACACCGGTTGAAGTTGCGGTAATCAGCAAAAACAAAGCGCAAAATGTTCAGTGGGCCTTTAAAGTATTGGATAAATTAAAGAAGATAGATTACCTGCGCGACGTGCAGATCGGACAGTCTTTCAAATATCCTACAATTAACATTAATATCGACCGTGTCCGCGCCGCAGAAGTGGGAGCCAGCATAAACGACATCTCACGCTCGCTGGTTGCGGCTACATCATCCTCGCGGTATACTGAAAAAAATGTATGGCTCGATCCTAAAATCGGTTTAAGCTACGCGGTACAAGTAGAGGTTCCGGAGTACCAGATGTCGAGTATAAACGACGTGAAAGAAATACCGGTCGTTGCTAATCAGCCGCGGCCAACGTTAAGTGATGTCGCCGATGTAACGGCCGGTACCACCTATGGTGAAGATGATGATATCGGTTCCATACCCATGCTGTCGGTTACAGCCAATCTCAACCATAAAGACCTTGGATCAGCAACCGACGATGTGCAGAAAGCAATCCAGTCGCTCGGTAAACTGCCGCGCGGACTGACTATCACCACGCGGGGATTGAGCCAAACACTAACCGATACGCTTGATAGTCTGCAAACCGGTTTGCTAGTGGCGGTGCTCGTTATCTTTTTAATGCTTGCAGCAAATTTTCAATCGTTCAAAATGTCGTTTGTCGTATTGTCCACAGTTCCCGCGGTATTATTTGGTTCGTTATTGCTCGTCAAGCTTACCGGGGCAACGCTCAACCTGCAATCGTATATGGGTATGATCATGTCGGTAGGGGTTTCCATATCAAACTCCGTTCTGCTGATAACCAATGCCGAAGAATTGCGCAAACACAACGGCGATGCGCTTAAATCAGCAAGGGAAGCCGCCACATTGCGGGTAAGGCCGATTTTAATGACCAGTTTAGCGATGATCGTTGGGATGATCCCTATGGCGTCGGGTCTGGGAGATGGGGGCGACCAAACGTCGCCGCTGGGGCGTGCTGTTATTGGCGGGTTGCTGGCCTCAACCTTCGCGGCTTTGCTTATTTTGCCGCTTGTTTTTGCCTGGGTACAAGGCAACGCTACCACCGATTCTGTTTCGTTAGATCCTGAAGATAAAGAAAGTAAATTTTATGTCCCATTGCACCATCATGAATAGACAGAAATATAAATTGATCGCAGTAATAACTGTTTTAACTATAGGCGCAAGCTTGCTGAGTGCATGCCATTCGGACAAAAAGGAAAAAGAAGAACAGGCGCAAACTGTAAAGCAGGAAAATGCCGTTGATACACCTGCAGTTGTTCCGGTTCCGGTTAAAAAAGGAAAATTAAGCAGTACCATTGCAGTACCGGGCGAATTATTGCCCTATCAGCAAGTAGATTTGTATGCGAAGGTGAATAGCTATGTTAAAACACTTTTGGTTGATATTGGGTCCGAAGTGCATCAGGGGCAGCTGTTGGTTACGCTGGAAGCGCCCGAGATAAACTCCCAGCTGACAGAGGCCCAGTCGAGAATAAAACAGCAGGAGGCCGTTTATTTTGCGAGCAAAGCGACCTATGACCGGCTTTACAATACAAGCAAAACCCCCGGAACTGTTTCACAAAATGACCTGGAACAGGCGGAGGCGAAGAAAAATTCAGACCTTGCAAATGTTGAGGCAGCCAAATCATCCTACAAGGAAGTAGCTGCTAACCTCAACTACCTGGAAATAAGGGCGCCGTTTGACGGAGTGATTACGTCCCGTAATGTTAACCAGGGTGCCTATGTTGGCCCGGGAGGTAAAAGCACTGATCCATTATTGGTGCTGCAGGATCAAAAAAGGCTGCGGCTGGTAGTTTCAGTTCCTGAAATTTACACCGGTGGTTTGACAGGGCAAGATAAAGTGACCTTTTCTGTTCAGGCGTTGCCAAATCAAAAGTTCACTGCACAGGTTAAACGCATCGCTGGGGCCCTTGATGAAAAGCTGCGCTCAGAGCGTTTAGAAATGGACGTTTTTAATAAAGACAAAAAATTATTGCCGCATATGTTTGCCGAAGTAAATGTTCCGCTGCCATCACGTGACAGCGCTTTTATTGTTCCAAAAACCGCTGTAGTGAGCTCTACCGAAAAGGTATTTGTGGTAAAAGTGGTTAATCACCGTGCAGAATGGGTTGATGTGAAAAAGGGCTTTCAGTCAGGTGACTTAATGGAAGTTTACGGTGAACTAAAAACCGGTGACCAGGTTGTTAAACAAGCCACCGACGAAATAAGGGATGGATCGGTGGTTAGAGATTAGGGTTTGGAGATTAGAGGTTAGTGATTAGAGATTAGGTCGATTGGGTTTAGAGATTAGGTTGACTGAGTTGACCAAAGAGCCCTTTGGTGGGATTGAGTTGGTTACATAAAGTTAGTTACAACAGGGAGTAATAACAAAAGATACCTGAAATTCTAAATTTATGAGAATTTTGATTCAGACAAATGCCAAAGGCAAGCCACTGGAAGGCCGTTTGAGGACTAAAAGCACTGCAAATTTGAGGATTTGCATTAAAAGATCATAAAGTAAAACGCCAGGTAATGTATGGCGTTTTACTTTAGATTATATATTTACCAACGGCCGCCACCACCGCCGCCACCGCGGTTACTGTCTTTATTGTAGCCACCGCCACCGCCGCCACGGTTACCGCCGCCGCCGCCGTAGCCACCACCGCCTCCGCGATTGCCGCCATAACCACCGCCGCCACCGCCTCTGCGATCATTCGGTTTCTTTTCTTCTGCCTGGCTTACAGCAATTGATCTGCCTTTAACATCAGTGCCATTTAAGCCGGTGATAGCCTTTTGAGCGCTCTCATCGTCTGGCATTTCAACAAAGCCAAAACCTTTGCTTCTGCCGGTTTCTCTGTCGCTAATTAATTTAACGGTGCTAACTTCACCATAAGCTTCGAAAAGCTCTCTTAAATCGGCTTCCTCTAATTGAAAAGGAAGGCTTCCTACGAATATATTCATCAAAATTTAGTTTACAATGCGCAAGTCTATTTTGCCTGCTGCTTTTTTTTACATCAAATATAGTATAGATATTTTATGATTACTGGTACAAATGATAAATACGTGCCAATTATTTTAAAATATCGACTAAATAACCATTTTAACCTGATAAGGTTTTGCATTTAATGTAAAATTATCGCCTGCTTTTAACCCTTTTAGTTTTAAACCGATAGGGGAGGCGGGAGAAATAGCGAAATAGTTGTCATTATTAACAGTTAAGACACCTGCGCTCACTGCGATATAGAAACTACCATTATCGGTGATAACCAAACTCCCTGTCTCAGCCGTCTCTGAACTGCCGGACGTGCTAACCAGGTTTAGCGCTACTTTTAATTTGTTTGCTTCGTTTAATTGTAACAGGTTACGGTCGGTTTCCTGCTGCATCATGGCACGCCCGGTTTCGTATTTATCGCCGGCACTGCTCTTAGTATCATCATTGGACGCCTTTTGCGCCTCGTTAATGGCTTGCTGTGCAGCCTGCATCCGCATCTGTACATAATCAAGGCATTGATTGAATAACGTTTTTTTTAGTTCGGACATGATTTGGTAAATATAGGGGGAAAGTCCGGAAAGTCGGAAAGTCCGGAAAGTCCGGAAAGATTAATTGAGTATTGAAGAAGAATTTTTCTGATTAATATAATTAGTGTCGATACGACATACAGCAATAAAATTGCTGTATCACCTAACTTGCTCCATCGGAGCAAATTATGGGTAAATAAAAGCCCCCGTACACTCGCTGTTTGGGGGCTTTCAACCTAAACCTTATCACAATTTATAAATGCGTGGTGCACTTATAAAATAAATTAACGTTGCTATTGAAAATATGTTTTAATTAATAGTAGAAATTGACGAAATAATGATAATGTAAAAATATTAATTGCCAATATCATTGTTAACCTATAAGCAAAACGAATGGATGGGATCTGTTATTATAAATTAGCTGCAAAAAATTTTAATGACTGTATAATATGCCTTGACCAGTACGACCATTCGTGGCCGCCCGGGTTTTCTTCAAACACGTGCGGAATGCCTTCTTTTTCCATCTTTTTATGCAGGCTGCGATTGTAGTTGATCAGCAGGTCGGCCGTACCGCAGTCAAACCTTATGGGCGGCAATTTGGACCGGTAGTACATAAACGTTTCAAATACATCTTCGTCGACAATATTATCCTGCGCGTAAGATTTTAAAGACTCTTCAGCAAAAAACTTAATTTGCGGTAAGCTGGTGATGGATGAGTGGCCTGATATGGCTCTGAATTTTGGAGCGTACTTGGCGCCTATCCGCAAAGCGCCGAAACCGCCCATTGACAGGCCCGAAATAAACAGCGGGGAGTCCTTTTTTGCACCATTTATGCATTCTGTTAATGCGTCCGGAACATCCTCGGCTATCCATTTTTCAAAATTGTAATTACCTAAAGGCAAAAATGCCGAGCCGTCTCCCCAAAGGCCATCAGATGGCATAGCAAGGATCATTGGTGGCAATTCTCCTTTTGCTATTAATTCATTAACCTTTAAATGTACTCCAGAGGAATAGGGCCAGCTCCACGAACTTCCGTATACGCCATGTAAGAGTATCACTACGGGCAGCGTTTCTGCATTACCGGTGCCCGGAGGCACATAAACGAATATGTCGCCTCTGCCCAGCAGGTTTGGTGTTTTCACGGTTACGAAGCGTAAATTATTGCTTTCGTAACCGGGATTTGATATTTCTAAAGTTTTAAATCTGGGCATGTTAATAGTTATTCAAATATGATCACTCCTTTTGCGTTTTTGCCTGCGAGCATATCATCAAAAGCTTTTTGAAGTTCATTTAAAGGATAAGTACGGGTAACCATTTCTTCCAATAATAACGTACCATCGTCATACAATGCTACAATTTCGGGAAAATCAATTTTGGGACGGCATTTACCATACAGGGGATTGATGTAAATTTTGTCCCATTCAAAAAGCCGCATATCTACGGTGATTTCCTGCTCAATTCCGCTAACCTGCACGGCAGTGCCTGCATTTCGTACCATCGCAAGGGGGGCGGCGCCTAACTGGGGTATAGCAGTGCATTCGAAAGCATAATCGGCTCCACGGCCCCCGGTTAGCTCTTTTACCTTTTCGGCAGCTTTCAGCAAGCCTGTATCGGCTTTGTCAGCAAGTACCAGGTGAGTTGCACCAAACTTTTTCGCCATTGCAAGCCGCTGTTCGTTAATGTCGACAGCAATAATTTTGGCAGCGCCGGCTATTTTAGCACCCTGTATAACATTTAAACCAACCCCTCCGGTACCGAGTACTGCTACCGACGAACCTGCCTTAACTTTTGCTGCATTGGTAACAGAGCCGTAGCCCGTCATAACGCCGCAACTAATTATACTTGCTGCCGGGAATGACATTTTGTGTGAAGCGTTTTTTACTACAGCCGACGATTTCACCAGCGTATATTCAGCCAGTGTGCCGATATTAAATGAGCGTAATACAGGTTTGCCGTTTTGGGTCGTTCCTGACGGGTCAGCGTGCCCGGGGGTATAATCGTTGCCGCCAGCGGCCACTGGTGAGGCAACCTCACATAAGTGCTGGTTTCCAGCTAAGCACTGGAAACACTTGCCGCAATGTGTGGCCCAGCTTAATATTACGTTATCGCCAGGTAACAGCCCTTCCACATCTTCCCCTGTTTTAACAACTACTCCTGCGCCTTCGTGGCCAATTATTATGTGCCTTCCCCAATTTAACGAATCGTGATCCGTATGGCAAAGTCCGGCGGCTTTTATCTTCACTAACACCTCATCGCGCTGCGGGTCATGCACTTCTATCTCCTCTATCGTAAAATTACCCACGCCATCCGTAATGGCAGCTTTGCATGTTATAGCCATTTAGTGCATTGGTCCCCCCAATTATAGTAAACAATATAATATTTTTAGCTGACGCATAGCTGGCTATAACCGGTAGAATTTATAGCTGCTGATGCTTATCAGTGAAATGAAGGTCAGTTTTTTAAGATCAGTATAATTTAGATTCGTACAATCACAAACCAAATATAACGGGCATTCTTGTTTTTCTTTAGGACATTTCTTACTGTATCAAGAATGTGACACTGATGTGCTAAATCTCCATCCGCGATAGTAAGAATTTAATTCCGCCTGATAAATACATATCTTTGAATAGCAAAATTTTTATGGCTCAAAAAGTTATTACCGTTAATATTAATGTTTACGAACAAACCGTTACCAACCGGCATTCGGCTTATGAAGTTAGCTTCGTAAACAAATACCTCGATGAGGGTTGGGTTATTAAAGAAACCATCCATAGTGCAACATCCGCCCCAAACTGGACCAATATTACTTTTATCCTGGAAAAGTAGGGATCAGGCGCAGTACTCATTTGAGAAGTACCCTGGTTGCACCGTACCCAAACTTTTCCTTCCGCGCATCCATAAACGTTTGTATTTTTTGGTGTTTGCTTAATACCTTCTGGATTTCATTTTTCAAGACCCCGGTTCCTGAACCATGAATGAATATAATTTCGTGCAATTGATGTACAATGGCGGCATCCAGGGCTTTATGAAAATAGGCTAATTGGACGCTCAATATTTCGGCGCCGGTTAAAAATTGATAGTCATCTCTCAATTTTTCGATATGCAGATCGATCTCATTTGCAGGTTTTTCAACTGCCGCTTTCTCTTCGGCCGGTTTAAAAAAACTTTCCTTTAATTTTTGAGCATCAATAACCAGTTCAGGTTCATCCAACCGGGTGAGCCAGCCAATGGTAGGTGGATTAAATAACGGCAATGGCTTTTTGGAGCCTGAAAAATCTTTCGCCTTAAAGATTTTATTAACACTGATTGGCGGAAACGGCTCCGTATTATGTGTGGTGTAAAACAGGGTATTAAAAACAAATTCCGGCCATAGCTGCAGGTCGGCCAACTGAGCTGAATAAATCTTTGTTACCGATTTAGGATCTGCTATGCCCACATATTCACCTTTATAAAGCGCTTGTTTTTTGGTGGTTAAAGAAGCCGGTAACTGGAATGAAGTTTCGTTTATCAAATAAAAATGCACCACCGAATTAGCCTTTGGGTCACTTGCAACGGCTATATAAATGCCCTTAGTTTCAAATCCGCCGGTGAACGCCAGCGCTTCCTGGTTAATATCAATTTTCTGTTCGCCTGCAGGCACATACCCGTGTACAGTGGTGACCTTGCTTGCCAGAACCGGTATCTCAAAATCATCCTCACCGGTAACACCTATCATCTGGTCGTCAATGATGCGGGTTACAAAGCCCTCCATCTTCTCGTCCACAAAACGCACAAAATCGCCTAATTTATATTTCATATGAGGTTGGTTTCATCGATTACGTTATGATTTCACCGATTTTTTTGAGATTACACAGATTAATAAATAATCAATCTGCGTAATCCATTTTAAATCAGTGTAATCATCCCAAACAAAAAAACCACCCGCCCGAAGGCAGGTGGCTACAAATTAGTTATTTAATACCCCTATTAAAATAACTTGTGCAAAGTAAAAAAATATTTATCGGACTACAAATAGTTTTGGTAATAATTTTGACACAATGTTGCAATTAGGTGTAAAAAATATCAAAGCGCATGCAATACATTTATCCGGAACAGTTTTAAATTTTCTATATAATTGTATGTGCCTCAATTTTTGGCCGGCAGGCTTTTAAATTAATCGGATAAATATAGTCGTATGTATAAATCAATATCGGTAACACTTTTTTGCTTTTTTATTTTATTTCGGGTATATGCACAAGACCTTTACATGCCACGGGATATTCAACGCGCCTATAAAAAGGAAACCAGGTCATTTGATGGCAAACCCGGCAAAAAATATTGGCAAAATCATGCACGATATATTATTTCGGTCACAGCACTGCCTCCCGATCGTACTGTAAAAGGTACTGAACTGATAACTTATTTTAATAACAGCCCGGATACGCTGCGGTCATTAAATATGAAGTTCATTTTAAACATACACCGGGCAGGCGCACCCAGGTTTTATAATACGCCGCTTACCTACCTTAGCCCGGGTATGCAAATCGATACCTTCCTTGTAAATGGCGTGATGAAGAACTGGAATAACGATATTGGGTCGGGCACCAACCAACCCATCAGTTTAAAACAGCCGATGCTGCCGCATGATTCGGTAAAACTGAATATAACCTGGCATTACCAGATAGCAACGCAAAGCGCCCGCGAAGGTATGATCGATTCCACAAGCTGGTACCTGGCTTATTTTTATCCCAGGGTTGCGGTTTATGATGATTATAATGGCTGGGATATGTTGCCCTTCCTTGATGCGCAGGAGTTTTATAATGATTTTAACGATTATACGCTCCACGTAACGGTACCAAAGAATTATATCGTTTGGGCCACAGGAACATTGCAAAATACCGGCCAGGTTTTACAGCCTGAATATGTAAAGCGGCTGGAGCAATCTATGACCAGCGATTCAACCATACATATTGCTACTGCGGAGGATATTGCAAAAAAAAGCGTTACCATGCAAAATCCGTTAAATACCTGGACCTGGAAAGCAGCTAATATTACCGATATGGCGGTTGGCTTGAGCAATCATTACGATTGGGATGCAGCAAGCACGGTGGTTGATAATACCACGCATCGCCGCGCCAGTATGCAGGCAGCCTTTTCGGACGATGCAAATGATTTTCATCATGCGGTTCAATTTGGAATTAATACCATCAACTGGCTATCAAATAATTTGCCCGGTATTCCCTACCCGTTTCCAAAAATGACAGCTTTCCAGGGATTTGGCGATATGGAGTACCCCATGATGGTAAATGACACCCATAACAGCAACCTCCTTTATTCGCAATTAGGACAGGATCATGAAATTGCGCATACTTACTTTCCTTTCTATATGGGAACAAATGAAAGCCGTTATGCATTTATGGATGAAGGTTGGGCAACTGCGCTTCAGTATTTGATCGGGGTTTCTGAAATTGGCAAAGAGCGGGCAGACCCTTTATTTAAACAATACCGTATTGTTGGATGGATAAAAGACGCCTCATCAGCTGAAGACCTGCCGATTATCACACCGTCGAGTGAGTTAAGATATGCCTATAACAATAATTCTTACGGTAAACCAGCGTTAAGTTACCTCGCTTTGGCGGATCTATTAGGTGATGAGCTGTTTAAAAAAGCGTTACACGTTTATATGAGCAACTGGAATGGAAAACATCCTATTCCGTGGGATTTTTTCAATTCGATGAATAGCGGATCAGGTAAAAATCTTAATTGGTTTTTTAATAATTGGTTCTTTACCAATTATTATATCGATCTCGATTTGCGAAACGTGGTAAAATCAGGAGATGGCTACCTGTTCTCAGTTCGAAATATCGGCGGTTTTGCGGTGCCATTTGATATCGTACTAACCTATGCCGACGGCACCTCAAAAAGTTTCCACCAAACACCCGCCGTTTGGCAACGGAATCAAAAACAAACAGCAGTATTTATTAAAGCGGGCCAGGCTATAACATCCGCAAAAGTAGACGGTGGTATTTTTATGGATGCCGATGAAAGCAATAATACCTGGATTGCGCGATAGGAGCATGTCGTCTATAAAACCGCTAAACAAAGAAACCCGGCATCATGCCAGGTATCTTTGTTTGTAAATACAAATAAAATTATGAATTCTGGATTGAATTGTTCCAATCGTTAGCGGTGCTTTTAAGTTTGGTTTTGGCGCCGTTATATTGATTTTTAGCTTCGTCGGCAACATCATTAGCTTGCGATTTTGCCGCATCAATTGCGCTGTCTTTGTAGTCAGAAACGTTGCCGGCTACCCCGCTGAACTTTGATTTAGCCCTGTCGTAAACGTTGTGGCCATAATCTTTAATTTCATTTGAGGTTGATTGTGCCTTGTTTTTGGCAGCATCAATCAAATCATTAATATAGTCGGCAATCCCGTCTCTAACGGTTTCGCCTTTTTCAGGGGCTAACAATAATCCCAATGCCGCACCCGCCGCCGCACCAATTAATAGTGCTGCTATAACCTTTGTTTGATCTTTCATCTTTTGTTTTTTAATAGTTCATTTAAAGGTACAACAACAATGCGCGCCTTGTGTTTAGAAAAAGTTGATATATAATCAACAAAAAAGGCATCCGCCTTTCGGGGATGCCTGGTATGCTTAATGATTATATTATAATTAAATAACCTTTACATTTACCGCATTTAAACCTTTTCTGCCGTTTTCAACTTCAAATTCAACTTTGTCATTTTCGCGGATCTCATCGATCAGGCCTGTTGAATGAACAAATACGTCCTGGCCACCATTGCTTGGTGTAATAAAACCAAAACCTTTTGTTTCATTAAAAAATTTTACTGTTCCTTCTTTTTGCATTATTTTATTTATTAAAGGTGCCAAGGTAGGGATAATTATTCATATAAAGCAAATATTTAATAATTAGCTGTCCGCAAATATCTATTAAAAGTAAATAATTTAATATTTATGGAACTTTAATTCCGCGCAATTTAAGCTTCATTAACAACGCTTTACGTAAAGAGGATCAGCGTTTAGACTGAATACAAAGTATGCCCGCAGGAACTTACGTCACGATTCGGGAAGGTAATCTTGAACGAATTAATTAGTTAAGCTACAATTGCTAAAACACTACTTTGAATGGTCTCTTCCGAATCTTTGACGATACCGCAGATCCTTTCATCCAATTCTTTTACGGTAGCATCCAGCATATTAAAATAGCCGGAATGTATGTCCTCAATTCTCATCAGATCCATTAATCCTATTAATGATGCAACGGGCCTGCGAAATTCGTGCGACTGAACAAGGGCTATGCGTGTTAATGCTTCGTTTTGTTTGGTGATTTGCTCTTCGTGCCGTTTGCGCATCGTAGTATCTATTGAATTTACAGCTACGCCAATGATTTCACCATTATTGTTTTTTACCGGAAGGAATGAAATTTCTTTCCAGCAGGCAAATGTTGTTCCGGGCATTAGCATCCATTCCTTTTTAATCGTTTTTCCGTTAAAGGCAAGTTTTAAATGCTGGATAAATTTATCACATATCAGTGGATCGGTATAGGCAATTATGTTATCGCCGAGCTGGAGTTTCTTTTTGTAAGTTGAACGTACCGTTTCAGCAGCCGAGCGGTTAAAAGCAAGTATTTCAAGGTCTTTACCAACCAGCATGTGGGTATCCTTTGTGCTGTCGAAAATAGCTTTCAGCTTAATCTCGGAGGCCTCAATGGATAATTTTTGCTCCTGTGTTTTTTGATGTTGTTTTTCTAACGATTCAAGGCTGAAGTGCAACTCCATCAGATTGATCACCTGCCTCGAAAGCACTTTTAACGACATTTGCTGATGCTCATCTAAGTTCTTCACCACAAAATCTATTACGCATAAACTTCCTACTGAAAAAGCCATCTTTAGTTTGCAACCGTATCCCCCCGTAAAATTTTACAAATGGGTCATTTGCAACTAAGGGATTATCACAATATCGTTCGTCTAACGTTGTGTCAGGAACAATCAGGATTTCTTCCTGCTTGATGGTATAATTACATAACGATGCATTCCGGGGGGTACAAGTAACTTCGGTGCCGACTGCAGCCTTAAACCACTGCAACTCCTCGTCAAGCAGCGTGACCAA
>Ga0206797_1055_pt1 | contig 23894 bp, 19 predicted proteins | sample Alteio_BWOrgCont_69_FD_152894 | JGI IMG/M metagenome (GOLD analysis project Ga0206797, IMG submission 152894) | Enriched cells from forest soil in Barre Woods Harvard Forest LTER site, Petersham, Massachusetts, United States -... | ecosystem: Environmental > Terrestrial > Soil > Temperate forest >...
AAAGACTGTAAAAGAGATAGTTGAACTACACTATACTACCGGCGCGTGGAGTATTTTTGCAAAAATAGTATGTCACGATACTAACCACCTGCGCGAGGTATTAAACGAGCAGATACAGGGTGTAAAAGGCATCCAACGTACCGAGACGTTTATCTCATTGGAAGAAAGCATCAGGAGGCAGATAACTTTGGAGTAATGCTACTTATTTGTTGTTGTCAAATTATTCATTTTCGTTGCGACTGGCTTAGTTTATGCAAATAAGATTTTCAGAATATCACCCGATATTTGTTATCTTAGTAAAAAAGCCTAAATCAAATGAAAGTAATAGTTATTCTGATTTTTTTAGCTTGCCTTTTTTCGTGCAACCAAAACAAAAAAGAATCAAAGAAACTTATTGTTTCGGCTATAAACTTACTCGTTTCTTATAATACTGCGCATCCAGTCCTCCATACAAAACAGGATACCGATAAAAGGAATACAATATATGGAAAGGCAAAGGGATTATTAAATAAAGCAATCAAAATCGACAGTAAATCTCCGGGACCTTATATTTTAAAAATAATGCTTTTCAGATCGATTCAACAACATGATAGCGCTCTTACAATCGCAAAGCAAATGTACAAGTTATGGCCCAGATCGCCTATAACTAACATTTATACAGGAAGAACTTATGAGGAAATTGGCGATACAATATCGTCTAAGTTATATTTTAATAATGCGTTATTATTTTATAATAAATTGCTTGGTGAAAAAAACAAAGACGCTGAAATCTTTAAATACATCAACGTAGAAACAGACAGGGCTATTCTTTTCATTATGTTAAATCAGCAACAAAAGGGAGAATCGATTTTGAATAAGTTATACACTAAAGAAAAAGACACGCTTAAAAAAGCGTCAATACTTAAATATATAGGAAAGACGAAAAAGGAAATATTAGCGGAGGATATTTGGTATTAAATTATAAAGACTAAAGCGCTGTCTATTTCAATTCCTGATCAATTTGTTTAATAATAGCCTGACATTTTCTAATGCCGTCGATGTGTGCGGAGTGGTCGCATTTTTCATCAATATTGATAAAATCTGGATATCGAGATTATCAATTTCTAAATTTTGGGCTTTTCTGTGGGACATAAATTCGAAATTTTTTATTATTATACAAGAATAATTAAAATTCGATAAAAATAAAAATATTTCATTGAAATATTTGCAACAAATCGCTATGTCTGTTAGATTTGTAATAAGCAAAAGACAATTGCTGATCGTTCTTTTAAATAAAAAACATTGTTGGGTGGTGAAATTTTAGGCAGACACACCTCCTTGTCACGGTGGCGGAGAATTTGGGAAACCCGAAGCGGGCTAACCACTCTGTGAAGGTTCGACTCCTTCCCCAACAGCTTTTTCTAAGTCGTTAGTATCAAGTCGTAAGTCTCTAGTCAGATTTGACTTAAGACTAAGAACTTTTGACTTAGGATTACAACCCTGTAGGATGGTGAAATTTTAGGCAGACACACCTCCTTGTCACGGTGGCGAAGAGCATGGGAAACTTTCAGCAATGAGAATAACCACTTCGTGGAGGTTCGACTCCTTCTCCTACAGCCTCTTCTCATAATTTAGGTTTATAATTGGTTAGCAAAGGCCCCTGCCCATCAGGGGCTTTGCTTGTTTATAACCCTCCGGCCCCGTGAAGGGGGAGTTACGGAAAATTCACTTCGGTGTTCGATATTCAAAATTCATTATTCGATATTTTTAGCGAACCAAAATCAAGCTTACTTCCCAACCAGTCCTCTATACTCCAACATCGGCCGGATATCCGGATCATGCCCGCGAAAATCGCGGAACATTTTGCCGAGGTCTTCTATGTTCCCACGCGATAACACCATATTCCTGAACCGCTGTCCGTTTTGCCGGGTTAGGCCGCCGTGTTCTTTAAACCACGAAAATGCATCATTTTCAAGCATGGAGGTCCACATGTAAGCGTAGTATCCGGCTGCATACCCGCTTCCCCAGATATGTGAAAAATAAGACGACCTATAGCGCGGGGGCACCTGCGGCAAATCAACGCCGCTTTTATGCAGCGCATCCGCCTCAAATTTATCTACATCGGGCACGGAAGCGTCGGCCGGAAGCGTGTGCCATTGCAGATCCAGGTAGTCAGCAGCCAGTAATTCAGTGGTCGAATAGCCCTGGTTAAATTTACCTGCTCTGTTTATTTTATCAATAAGCTCCTGGGGCATCGGCTTGCCGGTTTTATAGTTCAGGGCATAGTGTTTCAGTACTTTAGGATCCATCGCCCAATGCTCGTTAAATTGTGAAGGAAATTCTACAAAATCGCGGGCAACGCTGGTACCCGATAAAGTTGGATATTTCTGGCTCGCAAACATGCCATGTAAAGCATGACCAAATTCATGAAACATCGTGCGCACTTCTTCAAAATTCAGTAAGGCAGGTTGCCCGGGTGCGGGGGCGGTCAAATTCGCTACATTGTAGATCACAGGTTTAGTGCCCAATAGATAGGATTGGCTTACCATGCTGCTCATCCAGGCGCCTCCACGTTTATTATCGCGTTTAAAATAATCGCAATAAAACAAGCCAAGTTGCTTCCCATCTTTATCAAAAACGTCAAAAACGCGCACATCAGCTTGCCATACAGGCAGGTCCTTACGCTCTTTAAAGGTGATGCCATATAATAGGTTAGCCGCGTAGAAAACGCCCTTGCGCAATACATTATCAATTTCCAGGTAAGGTTTTATCTCGTTGTCGTCGAGGTTGTATTTTGCTTTTCGCACCTGCTCAGCATAAAAATCCCAATCCCAAGGCTGCAATTTAAACCCGCCGTTCTGGCTGTCAATCAAGGCCTGGTTATCTGCAGCTTCCCTTTTTGCCGCAGTAGTGGTAGCATCGATTATTTTACTTAAGAAATCTTCGACGGCGGCAGGTGTTTTAGCCATTTGGTTTTGCAATTTCCAGGCAGCATAATTGGGGAAACCCAAAAGCTTGGCCTTTTGCGCCCTTATCAACGCTATACGGGTAATGGTAGCACGGGTATCGTTGGCATCACCTTTTTCGGTGCGGGTCCACGATTGATCAAAAAGTTTTTGACGTGTTGCGCGGTTAGCGAGCGACTGCAGCTGGGGCTGTTGAGTAGTGTTTTGTAGAGGAATTGACCATTTGCCCGCCTGCCCGTTTGATTTGGCACTTTGGGCGGCAGCTTCCAGCTCTGCGCCGTTAAGGCCGTCGAGCTCTTGCTTGTCGTCAACAACAAGGGCCCCTGCTTTCGTACCTGCCAGCAATTTCTTGCCGAAATCGGTACGCAGCACCGCTTCTTCCTTATTTAACTTTTTCAGGATGTCTTTGTCTGATTCAGACAAGCGCGCACCCGCCAGTGTAAAGTTTTCGTAATAAACTTCAACCAAGCGCTTTGATTCGGCATCCAGCCCAAGCTGATTCCGTTTTTTATAGATGCTTTCCACCCGTTTAAACAGCTTTGTGTTCAAAAATATACCATCGTTATTGGCAGCCAGTTTTGGCGATTCTTCAGTTTCAACCTTTTGCAGTTCGGGGTTGGTATAGGCACCGGTAAACACATTAAAAACCTGGCTAACCCGTTTTAACAGCAAGCCACTTTTTTCCATAGCCACCAAAGTATTTTGGAAAGTCGGCGCAGCGGGGTTGTTTGCAATTTTTTCAATCTCCGCTGCCTGTTGCAGCATTCCTTCTTCAATAGCAGGCTTAAAATCGCTGTTCTTTATCTTATCAAATGCCGGTGCCTGCAAAGGCAGTTTGCTGGGTGCAAAAAAAGGATTGTCGGTAGGCAAATTGCCAGCATGATTGTCGCTGTAACGCTTGCCTTTTGTAAATGATGTAATAATGGTTAAAGTAATGATTACCGGGATACAGGATAATTTTTTCATAGCTGGCTGCAATTAACACCCGGCAAAATACCCGCCGGTAAGTTGTTTTGATAAACGGACACAATTTATAAAAATCTTCGGCTAGTTGAAAATAAAAACCGCTTCACGATTACTCATGAAGCGGCTTTTATAATGGGAAAGGGATTTGCCTGTTTTAAAATAGTTTAAAACCAACGCTCAATGCCCAAAGGTGAGGCTGTTGATTGTAGTTGTCGTCGATATTACTGAATTTACCCTGGTAACGCAAATCGGCAGTTATGGGACCAAGATCAACGCCAAAACCCGCCTGGTAACCGAAGTTATTGCTTTTGTAATGGTCGAAGTTGTTGTTAAATGTGTTTGTGAAATTTTGAGGGAAATTGTCGTTTGTACTCAATACAGATGTATACATCGGGCCGGCCATTATTCTGAAGTTAACATTTTTAGGTCCGAACCTGGCCCCTACTAAAACCGGGATATTCAGGTTAGTAAACTTAACACTTCCGCTAAAAGAATTGTCATTTGCCTCAAAGTGGCCACCCTCGCTGCTTACGTAGGCCTCCGGCTGTAAGTAAACAGCGCCTCCCAGGCGTACAAATGCGCCCAACTGGTAACCGGCAACACTCGAACTTTTTAAGTTATCGGCATCGATTGATGAATAATTAACGCCGCCCTTAATGCCTAAAGAAAATTGTGCTTTTGCGCTGATGCATAAGGTAATAAGCAATGCAGCACTTAATAGATACTTTTTCATATTGTAGTTTTATAAGAACGTTTTAAATTAATGTTTACAAAAACGTCCATTGGTTAATAATTATACAACTTGCAATAGCCTTGCCAAATTTTTAAACAGAAGACGCCTGTAATTTTATATTTTTGCTGAAAATAATTTAATCATGGCTGAGATAAGCATCACTAATAAAGACTGGCAACGCGTTAAAATTAAAATTCAACGGAAGTATAACCACCTTACCGATGAGCAACTACAGTATACGGAGGGCCAGGAAGACAGCCTGATAAGCAAATTAATGGAATTGGTTAAGCGCGATAGAAATTATGTACTATTTACCTTGAAAAAGGCGTTAGTAAATATTGATAATAACCGCTTGTAAAGTAATTTTTACCGTAAAAGCAAAGCAATTTTTGTATTTTTATATGCTAAAATAAGTTTAAGAATGAATAGGGGTAAAGTGACATTTAACAAATATAAAAAGCATGCTTTTTTTGCCGGCGTTTTTGTGCTGGCGCTGGCTACATGGAGCTTCAAGGACGACCTTTTCCAGATTTCAAAAAATCTGGATGTGTTCGCATCTGTATACAAAGAGGTCAATATTAACTACGTTGACGACATCAATTCGGCCAAAATGGTGAAAACCGGCGTGGATGCCATGCTGGATGGTCTGGATCCCTATACCGAATTTGTTCCTGAATCGGAAATTGAAGATTACAAGCTGCACTATGTAAGCACGCAATACGGCGGCATTGGCGCCAGTATATTTACCAGGAATGGCAAAATATATGTTTCTGACGTATTTGAGGGCTTCCCTGCCCAAAAAGCAGATATACGTCCGGGCGATCAAATAATTAAGATCAATGATATTGACCTTGACGGGAAGGATAACGACCAGGTAGGATTATTACTGAAAGGATCAAAAGGCGCTTCGATAAAATTGCTTGTTAAACGCGAAGCCGCCGGCCAGGCAGTTGAAAAAACGCTTGTGCGCGATGAGATTAAACAACCTAATGTATCTTATTATGGGATGGTTGACGGTAACATGGGCTATATAAAGCTTGATAAATTTTTGGAGAATTCGGCTGCTGAGGTTACAACCGCACTTGAGTCGCTAAAGAAGAACAATCCCAACGGCATCATCCTCGACCTTCGTTCAAATGGCGGCGGAATATTGCAGGAAGCCGTGAAAATTGTAAATCTGTTTGTACCTAAAGACGTGGAAATAGTATCGCAAAGGGGCAAAATAAAAGAAAAGAATTTCACTTATAGTACTATAAACACGCCGCTTGCACCCAACTTGCCGTTGGTTGTATTGGTAAATAGTCATTCTGCCTCTGCATCAGAAATTGTGGCCGGTTCGTTACAGGACCTTGACCGCGCCGTTATTATCGGTCAGCGCAGCTATGGTAAAGGCCTTGTACAGCAAACCTTTAGTTTGCCTTATAACAGCCTGGTAAAAATAACCATAGCCAAATACTATGTTCCGTCGGGGCGCTGTATACAGGAATTGGATTATACCCATCGTAAAAACGACGGTACTGTTGTTAAAGTAGCCGATTCGTTGATTCATGAGTTTAAAACAAAAGATGGTCGCTCCGTGTACGATGGCAGCGGCATTTACCCTGATATTTTTATTAAACAGGAGCATTTTGCAAACGTTACCCAAACCCTGGTAAGCAAATTGTTGATTTTTGACTATGCCAACCGTTTTAGGGATACACATCCCTCCATCAGCAATGTGCGTAAATTTAATTTGTCTGATGGCGAGTACACAGATTTTGTAAAATATCTGTCGGATAAAAATTATACCTATAATACAACCTCTGAAAAGTTATTGACGAATTTAAAAACAGAGGCAACCAAAGAAAAACAGTTCACCGAGATCCAGGGCGAGTATGATGCTTTAAAAGCAAAGATGGCCGCCAACAAGAAAAGCGACCTGCAGCTGCATAAGGACGAAATAAAACAGGTACTTGAAAATGAAATTGCTGCGCGCTATTATTTTGAAAAAGGACGCTACGAAACTAATTTTAAATACGACAAAGAACTGGCCCAGGCTGTAAAAGTGATGCAGGATAAGGATCAGCTTGCTTCGATACTTAAAGGGGACGGTAATTATAAAGTTATCGGCAAACCCGTATTGGCAATGGCTGCTAAAAAAACCTCCAAACCCGATACTGACGACGACGATCAGTAAAACATTTTAATTCTCCGGTCTAAATATCAGACTTACGAAGTTTTTGAAAACTTCGTAAGCCTCTCAGTCAACACGCCGCTCATAATTAGACTAAACTATTTCGCATATTAATTGTCTATCTATCAAACAATATAATTTATTATGAGAAAGTTACTCTTAACAGCGGTAATAATTTGCGGCTGTTTATTTATCAAATCAGCTGATGCGCAGGTTCGTATCCATTTAGGCATAAACATAAGTAATCAGCCCGATTGGGGCCCAGTTGGTTACGAACATGCCGAATATTACTATATGCCCGATATTGATGCTTATTATGATGTGCCAGCACATCAGTATGTGTATTATGAAAATAATGCATGGATACATGCTGGCGCTTTACCTCCAAGATATGCTAATTTCGATAGGTATCACAGTTACAAGGTGGTAATAAACACACGTAATCCGTGGGAACATCCCGCACAATACAGGGATAAGTACGCAGCCTATCGCGGACGCAGAACGCAGGCAGTTATTCGTGATAGTCACGATGCAAAATATCGCAACCATTACCATGAAGGCGGTAATGGCAACGGCCACGGAAACGGCGGTGGCAGGGATCACGGAAACGGCGGCGATCACGGTCATGGACATGATCACGGCGACCATCATTAAGCAAAAATTTTAAATAAAAAAGCCCCGGTTATTCCGGGGCTTTTTTATTTAACGACTTTTTCTACTACTTTATAAATAGCCTTTCCCCAAAAAGTGCCCAGCGCAACGGCGCCCTGCTTATTCGGATGAAGATAAAATACACCCTGGTGCCCGTTCTCCGGCTTCAAATCTGTTAGATAGTGTTTTTTAAAGTATTTGAATGCTTTTGTATCACCCACAAATACGCGATTAGGGCAAGATGAGCCATAGTCAGTCACTAATCCATCTATTTGCAGGATATAGCTTTGCAGTCTTAATAATCCCTCCTCAAGATATTTAGCGCCATTATAGGTATTCGGACTGTACCATATCGGGTGTTGAAAAATGATGATGCAGCCTGGAAGTTCTTTTAATAAGCTGTCGGCAATTGTTTTTAAGTTTTGTTTGTAATCCTGCGGTGAAACAGGCGAACCGTTCGGTCCCTGGATAGCGCTATCATTGGTTCCCAGCTTTATTGAAAATATAAGCAACGCTTGTTGGTCTGCGAAAGCATGGGCAGCTTCCTCCGTTTTTTTGAATACAGTTTTGGTTGATGGTAAAAAATCGACAGTTGTAAAACCGCTATAGCCCTGGTTGGAGAATGAAACTGTACCGATATTGGATTGCGCCCTTAAATAATCGCTGGCTATAACAGGCGGCGCCTCCGTAGCAGGATCATTTAATTGAGAGCCATGCGTAATACTGTTGCCGATAAAAACGATGTTTAGGTTTTGCTTGCGCGATTGCGCCTTCACCATATTGATGCACAATAGTGCAATCAATACTGGCAGAAAGCAGCTTTTTGCTTTCCTTTTAACGGTGATTCTTTCTATTTTCAATAGCCGTTTCACCAGTTGATGCCCATATTCCAAAACATAAATGCCCATTTATCAACCTGGCCACTTATTACCTGCTCGGTGCTTTGTCCGGCACCATGCCCTGCTTTGGTTTCAATGCGGATTAAAACAGGAGCGGGGCCCTGCTGATATTCCTGCAGCCGCGCGGCAAACTTAAATGAGTGCGCGGGCACAACACGGTCGTCATGGTCGGCGGTGGTAACCATCGTTGCCGGGTAAGTGTTGGGTTTTAACGCATGATAAGGCGAATACTTGTACAGGTAATCAAACATCTCTTTTGAATCTTCTGCGGTACCGTAGTCATAGCTCCACCCGGCACCGGCTGTAAATTTATTGTAACGCAGCATATCCATCACGCCCACAGCGGGAAAAGCAACTTTGCAAAGGTCGGGGCGCTGGGTCATCACCGCACCAATCAGTAGCCCCCCATTTGACCCACCTGAAATTGCCAGGTATTCTTTTGACGTGTATTTATTTTTGACGAGATATTCAGCAGCAGCTATAAAATCGTCAAAGACATTTTGCTTTTTCATTTTAATACCGGCTTTATGCCATTTGCCGCCGTATTCGCCTCCGCCGCGCAGGTTCGGCACTGCGTAAATACCGCCGTGTTCCAGCAGGATGATATTAGATGTGCTGAAGGCAGGTGTTAAGCTTATATTAAAGCCTCCGTAGGCGTATAGAAGCGTTGGGTTTTTGCCGTTTAATTTTATCCCTTTTTTGTAGGTGATAATCATGGGGATGCGGGTGCCATCTTTGGAGCCATAAAACACCTGCTTGCTTTCGTACTGCAGGGGATCAAATTGTACCCCCGCTTTTTTGTATACGGTTGATATACCGGTAGCAATATCAAGTTTAAAAATGGTCGGCGGATAAATATAGCTGGTAAACGTATAGTAGGTTTCCTTTTCTTCCTTCTTTGTGCCGAACCCGGAGGCAGTGCCTAAAGATGGCAAGCTGACGCTGCGCTCCAATTTGCCATCCATATCATATTGCTCGATAAATGACGTAGCGTCTTTTAAATATTCGGCAAAAATTTTGCCGCCGCCGGTTGTGGCGGTCAGCACGTTTTCTGTAGTTGGTATCAGGTCTTTCCAATTGGTGGTCTTTGTGCTGGATGCGTCGACGGTTACAACTTTAAAATTAGGAGCATACAGGTTGGTATAAATAAATAGTTTGCTGCCCTGGTTATCCAGTATATGATGTTCGTTATCAAAATTATCAACCACGTTGATGATCTTGCTATCGGCTTTGCCCAGGTCCTGCAGGTAAAGCTCATTACCTGTGGTAGTATTGGCTGCGCTAATCACCAAAAAACGCTCGTCTTCTGTAAGATAGGCGGAAATGTAACGCCTGGGTGTTTTTTCACCGCCAAATATAAGCTGGTCGCTGCTTTGAGGCGTGCCCAATTGGTGGTAATACAGCTTATGGAATTGGGTCATACCCGATAGTTGCGAACCCGCTTTGGGCTTATCATAGCTGCTGTAATAAAAACTATCATTTCCGCGCCACGCAATTTCACTGAATTTTATATCGGTAAGCGTATCACCCACCATGCTTTTATCTTCTGTTTTTATGACTATCACTTTACGCCAGTCGCTACCGCCTTCCGACAATTGGTATGCCGCCATGCTGCCATCCTTGCTAAAATTAATTCCCTGCAGCGAGGTTGTCCCGTCTGCCGAAAACTTATTTGGGTCGAGGAATACTTCAGGCGCGCCGTCACCCACCTGCCGCCATAAAACCGACTGGCTTTGCAAGCCGTCGTTCTTAAAAAAGTAGGTGTACTTGCCCTCCTTAAACGGGGCGCCATATTTTTCATAATTCCATAATTGTTCCAGTCGCTTATGCAACGCGTCCCGGTAAGGTATCTGCGACAGGTAACCCTGCGTAACTTTGTTTTCGTCTTTTACCCATGCTTTGGTATCAGCGGCCCGGTCATCTTCCAGCCAGCGATAAGGATCGGGTACTGCGGTACCAAAATAAGTATTCACCGTATCAACCTTTTTAGTTACCGGGTATGTAATTTTTTTAATATTCATTTGTTGTGCAGATACAGGGCTGAAAAATAAAATAGTTGCGGATAAACAGGTAAGTGCTTTCATTCCAGAATAAGTTAGTGGGGTTGCAAGATAATTATTTTGATTTATTTATAAATCGTGCCGCTAAAAAAAGCATTAGTTAAACCGGCGTAAAATAAAGGCATTATTCTTATATTTGCAGCTGAAAATATGCCGCCCGGCATCATAATTTCCTGTGGTGTAATGGTAGCACCTCTGATTCTGGTTCAGAAGATCGTGGTTCGAGTCCATGCAGGAAAACAAACGGCCTTATCCAAAAGATAAGGCCGTTTTTGTTTATCGAATATTAAAACAAGCGTAAATGAGCGCCTAGAAAATAGTTGCGTAATATTTAAAATATTTTTGCTTAAAAATATAATACTTGCTACCTTCATGCGTGCCGAAAAGCAACAATAACCGCTTTGATTTAAGCATCCGGCTTGTTTGTCCTAAAACTGGGTCGCAGGCTGTTTTATTTAGCAGTTAACCTTTCAGCTAAACATTATCATATAAATTAATCGTAGAATCAATGGCAGACCAATCAATAGTAAAAGTTGCAAAGCCCGGGGTAACCGGCACTAAATCTCTCGTTATCCCCATCACTAACATATATGATGGCAGCGACTATTCCGCCAAGTTGTTTGTGGGCAGCAATAAGGTGCCCGTTAACGTGATTTTGGATACGGGCAGCAGTACGCTTGCTGTTACCCCAAAGGCTTACCACGCGGCAAGCGACACGGACCTAAAGGCCACGACTTTGGCACAAATGGTAATGTATGGTACCGGCGGATGGATAGGCCCGGTAGTAAATACCACATTGGGCATGGGCGAGGGAACTGACCAGGTTACTTTATCCGGGGCACCGATAGCGATAACTTACGCGCAGCAGAAAAATAATTTCACCGGCGTTGACGGCATCATGGGCCTCGCTTACGGCCAACTCAACGGTGCTGCCGATTTGAAGGATTACCTTACCAAAACCCGTCCCGCTGAACCGGTAACATACCCCTGGCCGTTTCCAGGCGGCCACTTCACAATATTTGCCAATAAATATGCCCAACTGATAAGATCATTGAACCTTACCGCAACAGACATTCAACCCTATTTTCAGGAACTCGAAGAAAACGGCGTTGTTGCAAACAAGTTTGCTTTTTATACCAAACGTTCATGGGTAAATATAGCAAGCACCGATAGCAGAGAAATTGAAAAGGATCCGTTGAACCAAGGATTTTTTGTACTTGGTGGCGGGGAAGAACAAACCCACCTATATAAAGGAGAGTTTTTGGATATTGATGTTCAGCATGATTTTTATTATAACACCAACCTGGTGGCGGTGCAGGTAGATGGCAGCACCAGGGTTAATGCGCTTCCCCTCCAGCCGAAATACCAGGCCTTCATGATCACCAATTCCATCATTGATAGCGGCACAAGCGATTTAACATTAGCACAGGACGTTTATAACGCCATTATGGATTCATTAAAGCAGCTTAATCCCTCTTTTGCAACGCAGATCAGCGCCGCGACCCAAACCGGAGTGGCGATGACCGATGGTGATTTGAGTAAATGGCCCAATATCAATTTTATATTTAGCGGCCTAACCGGGAACGAAGTAACACTAACGTGCACACCGCAAACTTACTGGCAAACAAATTTTCCAAAGCCCGGCACGGCATCCTTTCAGATAAGCGGGCCTATGCAGGGGGATGACTCCAACCGGTCTATCCTTGGATTACCGTTGATGAATAATTACTATACAATTTTTGACCGATCGACGAATCAGAATGGCATTATAAGGTTTGCCGCTATCAATTAACGGTGAGCGGAGCCTTGCAATGAGCCTGTTTTAATAGGTTATTTTGAAAAGCCGTGCATGACTCTTTATTGTGCCTGTTCAACTTTAAAAGCGGTACAGGCATAATAACTGTTTTATTATACCTTTATAGCGACAATCTGCTATATCTGTACAATGGCTCATAACCCGGTAAATAAATCGCTTCAGCCAAATAAGCTCATATTCTATTTTTTATTAGGCTGGACTGTTTTAAACATCATCCAGGCCTGTACTTTAGAATTGCAGGGTGATGAGGCCTATTACTGGCTATATTCCCGCTATTTGGCCTGGGGGTACTTTGATCATCCGCCAATGGTGGCCATCTTTATCAGCATCGGCGACAGCCTGCTGCATAATGAGCTCGGGCTTCGGCATATCACTATTCTAACAAGTTCGTGCTCTGTTTACCTGTTGTGGCTTATTTTAAAGAGATATGCCATTGACCCGGTAGCGTTTATATTGGTTGTGTCCGGCATATTTATTTTTCATATTTATGGGTTCACTACCACGCCTGATGTCCCCCTTTTCTTTTTTACGGTACTGTTCTATTACGTTTACCAACGCTATATTCAAGAAGATAAAATTGCGCTTGCCCTGCTTTTAGCTATCATAATTGCCTGCCTGTTTTATAGTAAATATAATGCGGTTCTACTTGTGGGCTTTACGATTTTGGCTAACGTAAAATTGCTGAGACGATGGTCGTTTTGGCTGATTGTTGTATTAGCGGTTGCACTTTATTTACCGCATATACTTTGGCAGGTGCAGCACGGTTATCCGTCTGTAAATTATCATTTGTTTGAACGTTCTGCCCGCCACTACGATTTTACCAATACTTTTTCTTACCTGCCGGGCCAATTATTAATGGCCGGGCCATTGATAGGCTGGTTTTTATTTTACAAAGTTTTTACCACCAAAATAAAAGACGCGTTTATTCGCTGCCTGGTGGTTAATTGCGCAGGAACATTAGTTTTCTTTTTGATCAGCAGTTTTAAGGGCGAGGTACAGCCGCAGTGGACTTTTATCCTCTTCGCACCTTTAGTTATGCTGGTGCTTATCGGTTTCAAACAACAAGGTGGTTATCCAAGGTGGTTTTTCCCGTTAGCAATAGTCAATTTAAGCATCCTTTTAATTGTACGGGTAATCATAATCGGGGGATTTAGCTTTGCGCGAACCTACGGTCATTTAAAAAGCTATTATGGTTTTAAGGAATGGACCAAAGAAGTAAAACAAATCGCTGGAAATAGCTACGTTGTCATGAACGGCGGTTTTCAAAACCCATCCAAATACGATTATTATACCAATAGCCTGAAATGCTTTGCTTACGATACCCGTTATTACCGCCGCACGCAATTTGAGATATGGCCGATGGAAGACAGCATCCAGCATAAGCGGGTCTATTATTTAATTGACCAGCCTATAAAAGGGCTCACTACCGATTCAATAAAGATTACTGCAGGCAATTGGTACACTTGTTGGGTTGATGATGTGCGCACCTATCAAAAAGTTAATTTCGAAACAACGTCCTATAAAATAACCGCTTCGCCGGGGCAAAAGATCAATTTTGAGCTGACGGTAACCAATCCGTACAACCGTCCAATTAGCTTTAGCAACAAAGGGTATCTTCATAAAGCTTTCCTGGAGGCGTGTTTGTTTGACGGACTTATCGTGATCAACACACAAACTGCGCCGGACACTTTTAATAATATTAATTTACAGCCCGGGGAAAGCACCACTTATAATTTTATTTTTACAACGCCGTTGAAGAAAGGAAATTTCGACCTGCTTTTTTCTATCCGCACCGAGCCTTTTTCGGGCAGTAAAAACAGCAGGATCATTGATTTTACAATTAAATAAAGCCCCTATAAATATGATAAAAAAGTTTTACCTGCTGATTTTCCTTTCGATTGTAACCTGCACTGTTTCCTACGCGCAACAAAGTCTCGATATTAATTTTGACGGGCTTGGTTTTATGGACAACCGCGAGTATAAAGATTTTGTGGCACGCTCGCGCACTTACTCGGGCACGCGTACAGAAATCGACCTGGGTTTGAATCTTGATAGCTTGAACCATTTTATCGTGGGTACCAATATGATCCATGAATTTGGCGCCATGCCTTATTTTTTAAAACTGAACCCGGTAGCCTATTATAAATTTGAAAGCTCACACTGGCTGATCAATATCGGCGAATTTCCCCGGGACGGTTTAATCAGCAATTATCCGCGCGCCTTATTAAACGATACATTGATGTATTATCGCCCCAATGTGGAAGGTATAATTATCCGTTTTCAAAATAAACATTTTATGATTAACGGCTGGATTGACTGGGTGAGCCGCCAAACTGACGTGGACCGTGAGCAATTTTTATTTGGTACCGAAGCCAAATATCAGCCTGATTTAACGGGTATCTTTTACGCAAAATATTATTTTTTGCTGATGCACGATGCCGGTGCAGCCATTTTACTGCCTAATGACCATATCAGCGATAATGGCGGCGCACAAATAAGAGTAGGACTTGATTTTAGCAAAAAACAACATACGTTAGATTCCCTTTCGGTTGAAGCCGGTGCTATGGTTTCGCTCGAAAGAACGCGCGGTGTGAATGCTTTACAAACACCTACCGGTTTTATTGCCAGCCTTTATGGCAGCACAGGTCGCTTTGCCGCATTTGATGAATTTTATGCCGGGAAAGGTTCTCATATTAATTATGGCGATGCTTTTTACGAAAAGAAATTCTACAACCGCCTCGACCTGATCTACACACCCTTTTTATATAAGCACATCAAAGGCAGTTTCGTTTTTAGTATACATAAAACGCCCGGCTATACCAGCAACCAGGAAGTTTTCAGGGTAACGTATGATTTGGGCCGGAAAATATTGGCCAGGTTTAAGGATGATGAGAAGTAAGGTGAAGGGCAAAAGCAGAAAGGCAAAAGGTAAAAGTAAGTAGCAGGTAAAAGAGGGTTCGTCATCAGAACAATAAATACAATATTTAATATTCAATACAATGATCGCCGAAAAACAATTTTGGGATTGGTTTAAAGAAAATGAAAACAAATATTTCTTCCTTAATCAGGTTGACGATGATGATGAAAAAGAAAGACTGTTAAACGAATTCTTGAAGCGGTTACATGCATATTGCGATAAATTATTTTTTGAGATTGGCGGCCAACCTGACGAAAAGCAGGACTTAATTATTACAGCCGAAGGAGATACCGATTTTTTTGATAAAGTCGAAAGCCTGGTATCACATGCGCCGCAGTTAGAATATTGGAATGTAATTGCCTTTAAACCCGTGATGGAAGGCTTTATCATTGAGTATAATGACATTAAGCTGGATCCGAAATTGCTTTATTTTGATCCGCTTAGCAGCAAAGCGTCTAAAAAAATTGGCTTAAGAATTTATGTAGAAAATTATGATCCAGCTAACAACATGAGTTTTTTAACCGCTGCGTATTTGTTGTTGGATAACATTTTGGGCGAACAGTCAAATGCATTGAATATTGGTTATGTTGAAATAGAGGAGTTGCCGCCATATCCTGAAAGAGAAAAATATATTGAACTCGCTAAACTCCCCAGGTATATAGCGTGGGCGAACTCCAAGGCTGGCGATGAAAAATGAGCGGAAAGCAGAAAGACCAAAGCGGAAAGCTTCTTTGCTTTAGTCTTTCTGCTTTCAGCTTAATATTTGCTTATATCCCCGCTGCCGCTTTTCTTCTTCCAGACGCTGGTGGCATTGCCGGTATAGCGTATATCGCCTGAACCGCTTACCGAGGCATCAACCTTGCTGCTGGCATTTATACGGGCGTCGCCCGAACCTGAAACATGTACTTGCGAGCTGGCAGTAAGCAGATTGCCTGCCATAAAATCGCCGGAGCCTACAACTGTCACCGTGGAGATTTCGGCCTTGCCGGATAGTTTCATATCTCCTGAACCACTGATGCTGCTTCCCAGTGTTTTTACATCCACCTTGCCAAGTATATCGCCGGAGCCGCTTATTTTCAATTTCAGCGAATTGGTAGTGATCCCTTCTTTAAAATACACATCACCAGATCCGGAGATCGCAATGCTATTCAAATCTTTAGCAGTAACATATATCACTATTTTTTTATGATGGCCAAACCAATTGCCCCAGTCCCATCCATACCGCTCTTTATTATATATCTTTAAAACACCGCCGTCTACTTCGGTAATAACCCGATCAATTACATCCTCCGGCGCTTCCACTTTAACCGATTCGGTGGTGCCTTGTGTTATATAAACATCAAATGAGCCGCCCACGTGCACGCCGTTAAAGCCCGATAAGTGCCTGTCTACAATGTTGGAGGCATTTAATTTTTTTGCAGGATGAGGTTTTGCGAAAGTATAAGCTGTGCCTGTTACTAATATCGCGGCAAGCAAAATTTTAATTGATAATTTCATACTCGTCAGTTTTTTTAAATAAGACGATGCTCGTCAACATTAGGTTGCAGTGAAAAATAAAAATATTGAACCGGGAGTTGTTGTTCGCTCAATATTTATACCGCTCGCCCCAAAGTTTTTTCAGCTTTTCTTTAGCTTCCAGTTCACGGGCGTTGTTACCCGGGGTGTATAACTTAGTTCCTTTTACAGCTTCAGGCAAAAAATCCAAATCGGTAAAGTTGCCTTCGTAGCTATGTGCGTATTTATAATCCTTACCATAACCTATATTTTTCATCAATTTGGTGGGTGCATTACGCAGGTGCAAGGGAACAGGCAGGTCGCCGGTTTCGCGGACCAATGCTATTGCGGCGCCAATGGCCGTTGTGGCTGAATTACTTTTCGGCGAGGTAGCAAGATATATAACCGTTTGCGACAAAATGAGCTGCGACTCGGGCATGCCGATAACATTTACCGCTTCAAAGCAGCTTTGCGCAAGCAGCAGCGCATTCGGATTGGCGTTGCCGATATCTTCCGACGCCAGTATCAGCATTCGGCGGGCGATAAACGACGGGTCCTCACCACTAACGATCATCCTGGCCAGCCAGTAAACGGCACCGTTAGGATCGCTGCCCCGCATAGATTTGATAAAAGCCGATATAATATCATAATGCTGCTCGCCTGCTTTATCGTACAGCGCCATGTTTTGCTGCACATGTTCGAGTACAGCATCATTGGTGATCACTATTTTTTTGCTATCGAAAGCATTGACCAGCAGTTCGAAAATATTAAGCAGCTTACGCGCATCGCCGCCTGATAAACGCAGCAAGGCCTCTGTTTCCTGGATGATAATATTTTTTTTGCTAAGAACTTCATCCTCTTTTTTAGCCTTTTCCAGTAAGCTGAGCAGGTCACTTTCGTCCAGCGGCTGCAGGATATAAACCTGGCACCGCGAAAGCAAAGCCGAAATTACTTCGAACGACGGGTTTTCAGTAGTTGCGCCAATCAGTGTTACTATTCCGCGTTCAACCGCGCCTAATAGGGAATCCTGCTGTGATTTGGAAAAACGATGAATTTCATCAATAAACAGTACCGGCAACGTTTCGCCCTGTTCTTTTAATACCGATGCTTTTTCAATTACTTCCCTTACATCCTTAACCCCCGAATTGATGGCGCTCAACAAAAAAAATGGCCGATCGAGCGTTTGCGAAATGATATAGGCAAGCGTAGTTTTCCCCACGCCCGGCGGCCCCCAGAATAGCATGGAAGGCAGTGATCCCGATTCAATGGCTTTGCGCAAAACAGCGCCTTTGCCCACCAAATGCTTTTGGCCGACGTAGTCATCGAGGTTTTTGGGGCGCATGCGCTCGGCTAAAGGCGGCAGATTGTTCATTGAGTAAAAATCAGAAAAGTAAATGCTAAATCCTAAAAAAATTAGTACGTTTAAAACAATAAAATGATCAATAAGTTTAACCAATCCAACTACCACTCCATTTGCGATAAACTCGCCAAAGCAGATCCCTATTTAGCTGCTATAATAGAAACTTATGGTTACCCGCCATTCTGGTCGAGGCCAAATACGTTTGAAACTTTGGTGCACATTATTTTGGAGCAGCAGGTTTCACTGGCGTCGGCATTATCAGCGTTGAATAAACTAAAGGAAAGGGTACAGGAATTAACCCCTGCCCGGTTGCTGTTGCTTACCGACGAAGAAATGCGGGCCTGTTATGTAAGCCGTCAGAAAGCAAGCTATATAAAATGCCTTGCTGAAGCCTTATTAAGCGGACAAATCAACTTAACCGAACTTGAAGATTTGGATGACGAGGTGATCCGCGCAAAATTAGTGGCGCTCAAGGGTATCGGCAACTGGACAGCCGATGTGTACCTGATGTTTGTTTTGCAGCACGCGGATGTATTTCCCATAGGTGACCTGGCGGCTGTAAATGCCTTAAAGCGCGTAAAGAATTTACCTGCTGATATTACCCGGGATGAAATGATGGCAGTCGCCGCCCAATGGCAACCTTATCGTACCATAGCTACGATGTTACTCTGGCATTTTTATTTATCAGCGCCTAAAAAGAAATAGTCGTATCAAGCTGATCAGGTATAAGCAGGTTCTCCCATCCCATCACCGCCATTATCCTCAAAAGCTCCGCCTGCAAAGGTGCCTCGATATGTACAGCCATCCCGTTAACAGGGTGATTAAATGATAATTGTGAGGCATGGAGCAGCATGGTATCTAATTTCCAGCGGTCAGCAAAAAGCTTATTTTGTTTATTGCAGCCATGGGTACGATCGCCTATTATAGGGTGAAATATATGACTGAAGTGCTTGCGTAACTGGTGCATTCTACCTGTTTGGGGATTAGCCTCAACCAATGAATAGCGCGAAGTGGAGTGGCTACCCAAAGGCACATCAAGTTCAGCCCGGGCCAGTGTTTTGTAATTGGTGAACGCTTCCTGTAAGGTGCCGTTTTCTTTGCGCAGTGGATAATCTATCACTTCATTATCCGGTGTGTAACCACGTACAATGGCAACGTACTTTTTGTCGACCCTGTTTTCATAAAATTGCTGCTGCATCAGCTTCTCCACTTCCTTGCTGAAGGCAAATAAAAGCACACCGCCGGTTTTACGGTCGAGCCGGTGAACCGGGAATACACGCCGGTTAAGTTGGTCGCGTAAAATTTGCAAGGCAAACTCTTCCACATCCTTCGCTATCGGCGACCGGTGAACCAGCAAACCATGCGGCTTATTAATAGCTACTAAATCATCATCCTGGAATACAATATCGAGCAAGGGCATATCGGCGGCTAAGTTAATGCCTTAAATTATAACATTCCGCAATCCACACTCCGACTTCCGCATTCATTAATTCCGAAATCGAACATCCTACATCCGAAATCCAAATCACCCTAACACATTAAACGTCCCGTTTCTTTCCTGTTCCTGGTAATTTTGTACGGTTTCAATAGCGTTGTCCACCACATCGCTTAAGGCCACAATAAATGCGCCTGGCACCGCCAGGCTCATGGAATGTTTAATTGCATCTATTTCGTTCGGTATGATTTCAAATTTCTTATCCAGTTCAACAGATTCAATACCTTCAATCAAGAGGCTCAATATATTTTCGGCAGTGCGGCCGCGCAAATGTTTTTCCTGGCGTAAAATAATATAGTCGAACATTTCTGCCGATATTTTACCAAGCTCGCGGATGTCCTCATCACGTCTGTCGCCTGTGCCTGCTATAATGCCAATCTTCAAAGGAGAATCAATATGCTTCAAAAATTCTTTTATACCATTATACCCCGCTGGGTTATGCGCAAAATCAATCATGAAGCGGAAATCTCTGAAATTGAATATGTTCATCCGCCCCGGCGTTTGCGCTGCCGACGGTATAAATGTTTCAAGGGATATCTTGATGTCTTCCGTTTTAATATCATATAAAAAAGTGGCAAGCGTAGCCGCCAGCACATTTTCTATCATAAAAGGCACGGTCCCGCCAAAAGTTATCGGGATGAGGCTGGTTCTTTGCACCCTAATTTTCCAGTCGCCCTTTTGTATGGTAATAAACCCGTTCTCGTAGATACAGGCAATACCGCCCTTTTTGCAATGCGACTTTATAACCAGGTTATTTTCATCGCGACTAAAATAAGCTACTTTGCACGATGCATTTTTACCGATTCGAACACAATGCTCGTTGTCAGCATTTAGCACGGCCCATCCGTCTTTTTTAACGGCGTCTACAATTACGCTTTTCACACGGGCAAGGTCGTCCAGCGTATGAATATCAGCCAGGCCCAGGTGGTCTTCCTGTATATTGGTAATCACGCCGATATCGCAAAAGCCAAACCCAAGTCCGGCCCTTAAAATACCACCGCGTGCGGTTTCCAGTACAGCAAAATCAACGGTCGGGTCTTTTAAAATAAACTCTGAGCTCACCGGCCCGGTAGTGTCCCCTTTCAGCATCATGGTATTTTGCACATAAATACCGTCGGATGTGGTAAAGCCAACCCTGTACCCGTTGTTTTTGGCAATGTGTGCTATCAACCGTGTGGTGGTGGTTTTACCATTGGTGCCTGTCACCGCTATGATCGGAATCCTAGCCGATTTCCCTGCCGGGTACAGCATATCAATCACGTGGCCCGCCACGTTCCGGGGTAATCCTTCGCTTGGCGCTATATGCATCCGGAAACCGGGCGCGGCATTTACCTCCAACACCACGCCTCCGTTTTCGGTAAGCGGCTCGGTCAGGTTTTCGGCCATTATATCAATACCGCAAATGTCAAGCCCGATAATCCTCGATATCCGCTCACATATAAATACATTCTGCGGGTGGACATGGTCGGTGACATCAATTGAGGTACCGCCGGTACTGAGGTTCGCGGTTGATTTTACAAATACCTTTTCGCCTTTAGCGGGCACGGTTCCTAAAGTATATCGCATTTTTTCCAGCAGATCAAGCGTGTCGCGGTCAATATCGATCAGCGTAAGCACCTTCTCATGCCCGTAACCCCGTCGCGGGTCCGTATTTTCTTTGTCAATTAATTGCTGTATGGTTAATACACCATCGCCTTTAACATGCGCCGGATCGCGCAAAGCGGCGGCAACCATCTTATTGTCGATAACCAATACCCTGAAATCATACCCGGTAATAAATCGTTCAACAATTACCTTACGGGATATTTTGGCAGCGTGCTCATAAGCTGCTAAAGCATCTTCGCGTGTTTTTATGTTGATTGAAATGCCACGGCCGTGATTACCGTCCAAAGGCTTAAACACCAATGGAAACCCGACTCTTTTGATCGCTTCATCTACCTGCCCGGCAGATGAAATAGTGATGCCTTTGGCAACGGGGATAGCCTGCTCCTGCAACAGTCGTTTGGTTTCGTCCTTATTACTTGCAATATCTACAGCTATACAACTGGTTTTCTCGGTCATGGTCGCCCTGAAACGCACCTGGTTTTTCCCATAACCCAATTGTACAAGCGACTGGTTATTTAAACGTATCCATGGAATATCCCTGGCGATAGCTTCTTCAACAATCGACCCGGTACTTGGCCCCAAACGGGTGTTTTCACGGATTTCGCGCATTTGCTGTATGTCGTGCTCCAGGTTATAGTCTTCGCCTTTTATAACTGAGTCTATTATTCTTACGGCGGCTTCTGCGGCATAAACGCCTACCTTCTCTTCAATGTAAGTAAACACCACGTTATAAACGCCCGGCGTTTTCGTTTCACGGGTACGGCCGAAACCGGTATCCATGCCTGCAAGCGATTGTATTTCGAGCGCCACATGTTCAACCACATGCCCCATCCAGGTACCCTCGATAACGCGCTGAAAAAAACCGCCCGGAACGCCCGGCGAGCAACGATGGGTGTAAAGGCTGGGGATCATTTTTTCGAGCCGCTCATAAAAGCCGTCGATTTTGTTGGTGGGCTGCTGCTCCAGTTCGAGCAGGTTGAGGCGCATTTGAATTAGTTTCTTACGACTTACGCTCCAGATATTAGGGCCGCGCAACACTTGTATATTTTCAATTTTCATAGGTGACGTAAATCCGAGGGGAATTTCTTCTAAAACTAAAAAACTTAACCCTCTAATAAAATTAATAGTGTGAAAAAGACATTATTTATTTATAACACCCTGCCATTGTGGTGGTTTTTATTTTAATTTGTAGTGGGTTAGTGAGTGGGGAGTAGTGAGTAGTGAGTGGAAGATTTAGTTAATGACAATACTTCTATTACTATTCACCATTCACAACTCACAACTCACTAATTCACAAAAAGCATGATCATCCCGAAAGGTAAACTGATAATTATCGGCGGCGCTGTTGATATGAACACGAGCTTGGGCAGCCAGGAATACATCCTAAAGCCCGACCATCTTAAATTTTTTGAGGAAGGCATATTAAAAAGGATTATTACCGAGTCGGCCAAAAAAACAGGATCAATTGTTGAGGTAATTACTACTGCTTCTCAAATACCTGAACTGGTGGGTGTTGAGTATATTGATGCGTTTAACCTTTTAAACGTTACCCACATAGGCGTATTAGATATAAGGACCCGCGAAGACGCTGGCAAAAAGGAATACCTGGACCGAATCCGCAAGGCTGACGTGGTAATGTTTACCGGTGGCGACCAGTTAAGGTTAAGTTCCATTTTTGGTGGAACCGAATTTTTGCAAGTATTAAAAACACGATATCAAAAAGAGAATTTGGTGATTGCCGGTACCTCGGCGGGTGCGGCGGCAGCATCAACAAACATGATCTATCGCGGGCAAAGCAACAAGGCCCTGATAAAAGGCGAAGTACAGATCACCGCCGGATTAGGTTTCATTGATTCGGTTATAATAGATACCCATTTTGTACAACGGGGACGCATAGGCCGGTTGTTATATGCAGTTGCGAGCAATCCGGGTATGCTGGGCATAGGGCTTGGCGAGGATGCAGGGCTACTGATAACGGAAGGCACCATGATGGAGGCCATCGGCTCGGGTTTAACCATATTGGTTAATGGCCGAAAAATGGCCGAAACCAATATTTACGACGTAGAAATGGGCTCACCGGTATCCATCAAAAACATGCGGGTGAGCGTAATGTCTATTTTCGACAAATATGATTTGATTCAGAACCAATTAAATATTAAAAAATCTATTAAGGTAGAGGAAGGAGTGTTTATTGCTCCTACCAGTACAGAGTAGATTGATATCTGAGACTTTTTTCGTTTTTAGAACGTTCACTAACAAGGAGTTCGATCTTTCGGACTTTTCTGTCCCGATAGCTATCGGGATTCGGACTTTTCCGACTTCTTCATCTCATATCTAACACTATGAAACTAATCATCCACGGCGGTTTCTTTAGCGAATCGCAAACCAACCAGGAAATAAAAAAAGCAAAACAGCAGGCGCTTGGCGAGATTGTGGCACTTGGTCATAAATACCTGCAAACCCACACCGCCCTCGAAACTGTAGTTTATGCGGTTAGCTTGCTGGAAGATTCTGATTTATTTAATGCGGGTACGGGCTCGCAGATACAAAGTGATGGCAAGATCAGGCTAAGCGCATCACTAATGGATGGCAAAACCTTGCGTTTTTCGGGCGTGATTAATCTCGAAGATGTAAAAAACCCAATTTGTATAGCCGAAAAACTTCAAAGCTTTGAGGATAAGGTTTTGAGCGGAAAAGGCGCAAAGGACTTTGCCCGGGAAAACGGCTTTGACTATTATAATCCCGAAACGCCGCAGCGTCGCAAAGAATATGAGAAAAAA
>Ga0206797_1057_pt1 | contig 23752 bp, 27 predicted proteins | sample Alteio_BWOrgCont_69_FD_152894 | JGI IMG/M metagenome (GOLD analysis project Ga0206797, IMG submission 152894) | Enriched cells from forest soil in Barre Woods Harvard Forest LTER site, Petersham, Massachusetts, United States -... | ecosystem: Environmental > Terrestrial > Soil > Temperate forest >...
AATGGGATTGATCAGCTATCCGCTCTATCTATGGCATTGGCCTTTGCTGTCCATGTCTCTGCTGATAAGCCTGCAGTGGCCGCACACAATACCGACGATTGCATTGATCAGCGTGAGTGTTGTGCTCGCTTGGATCACCTATGCCGTTGTTGAAAAACGGTTCCGTTACGGTGCTCACCTGAAATTAAAAACACTGATGCTCTGTCTGGCGATGCTGATGATGGGAGGGATTGGATTGATCACCTATATGAATAACGGCATGTTGTTTCGGTTGCCGTCACCCGTTCAGGCCGTGTCGTCTATCGGCAGCCGTTCGGTGGGATACTGGGCCAATGGCTGCTTGCTTGATACGCCGCATTTGCCGGCACAATTTGATTATAGTCACTGTGCAGATATTCCTGCTGTGCGCCCGCCCGCTCCCATGGTTGTTCTGTGGGGAGATTCCCACGCGGCACATCTGTTGCATGGTTTGAAGCAAGTTCTTGGCGAGCAAGCCTATATCGGCCAGCTGACCGCATCCGGCTGTCCGCCTTTTTTGGGCATGGATGTTCCGGACCGTCCGCATTGCAAGGATGACAATCTCTTTGCTTCGGAACGCATTCGCGTCCTTCGTCCCGATACGGTGATCTTGTCCGCCATGTGGGAGAATTATGATTGGCGCGCTTATTTGGCTGCGACGATTTTAGAGCTTAAACAGTTTCATGTGAAACATATCATTGTGGTTGGCCCCGTGCCGGTTTGGCCGGGCCGATTGCCGCGGACCGTGGGCCTTGAGATGCTGTTTCTTCATAAAGACCAAATTCCGGAAAGGATTAGCAATTTTTCTCCAGATTTATACGGCATGGATGCCAAGCTGCGTACGGTTGCCGTGTCTTTGGGGGTTTCTTATTTCTCGCCGTTAAAAGCATTATGCAACGACCAGGGCTGCCTGACGCGCATCGGCGATGGTCCTGCTTCATTGGTCACATGGGACGTTTCTCATTTGACAGATGCGGGTTCGGCTTATGTGGTGGGGCGCATGGCAAGCCAAATGAAATTTCTGACTCCGAATACACCGCAAGAGCAGGGACGCTAGAATTTCGTCTTTGACACCGATGGCGAGCTGGTTATAGTCCCGAGGCCACGTCCATATTTTGCACAAGCCGCATGTCCGAAAAATCCAAATCCATCATCAAGCCTCAAGCCATCAGCGGTTTCCCCGAATGGCTGCCGGCGTTGCGGCGCGCCGAGCAGCAATGGCAGGATACTGCACGGCGTGTGTTTGAGCGTTACGGGTTTTGTTCCATTGAAACGCCGTCGGTGGAGGCGCTCGACGTCATCGCGGCCAAGGGCGTGGTGGATAAAGAGATATATGTGTTGAACCGCTTGCAGGCCGATGACGATGACCGTGGCGAAGCACGCCTAGCGCTGCATTTTGATCAAACCGTGCCGCTTGCGCGCTATGTGGCGCAGTATTTCAATGACCTGGCGTTTCCGTTCAAACGCTATCAGATGCAGCGCGTCTGGCGCGGGGACCGGCCGCAAGATGGCCGTTTCCGTGAATTTTACCAGTACGACATTGACGTGATCGCGGTGGATAATTTGCCGCTGCATTTTGACGCCGAAATGCCACTGATTATTTTTGATTTGATTAACGAACTGGGCATTCAAGGCGTCCGGCTGCATATCTCAAATCGCAAAGTGTTGCTCGGGTTTATGGCGGGGATTGGCATTGCGGATGCCGCGCCAGTGGTGCGGATTATCGACAAGCTCGATAAAGTTGGCGCGAAAGGCGTGCGTGAAATGCTGACGCAAAGCGGATTGTTGAACCCCACGCAGATTGAAAAATGTTTGGCGTTGGCGGCGATTCAAGAAAGCGATGCAGCCGCATTGCAGAAAAAAATCACTGTGCTGGGCGTTGAAAATGACATGTTAGCGGAGGGAACATCGGAACTCGCGTTCGTACTTGGGTATTTGAAAGATTTACCGCGCGGCGCGGTGATGGCGGATTTGTCCATCGCGCGCGGTTTGGATTATTATACCGGTACGGTTTACGAAGGGCGTTTCGTGGATGATCCCGGTTTCGGTTCCGTCATCGCGGGCGGGCGGTACGATGATTTGGCGAGTTCGTACATCAACAAAAAACTGCCGGGCGTCGGGATTTCGCTGGGCGCGACGCGATTGTTCAGCAAACTTTTAAAAGAAAATAAATTGCCGCAATTGGCGCCGTCGCCCACGCAGGTGTTGGTCACGTTGCCGAGCGAAGAATTGCGCCACGCCGCGCAAACGACCGCACAAAAACTCCGCGCGCGCGGCATCAATGCCGAAGTTTATCACGCGCCGCAAAAATATGACCGCCAATTGAATTACGCGAATAAAAAACAAATTCCGTATGTGTGGTTCCCGGACTCACACGCCGTCAAAAACATGGCGACGGGCGAACAAAGCCCGGCGGATGCGAACACCTGGCTGCCGTAACCATGGTAGATATTCTATTTGCATCACCATCTGCCATTGAAGAAGGCATTAAAGCGTCGGAGGCAGGGATTAACGCCGCAGCACTCGCGCTCGGGATGCCCGAGTATATCAGCGAGACCTTTGCGCTTCAGGCGCGGCATGGGGATGAGCTAATCGGAAATTTAAGCGGCAGAGTGTTCTGGAATTGGCTCTACGTGGATTTGCTCTGGGTGCACGCGGAATACCAGAAACAGGGCATTGGCACAGAACTGATGCGGCGTGCGGAAGAATCCGCGCGAGCGCAAAATCTAGTTGGGATTTACTGCTGGACGCAATCCTGGCAAGCGCCGGAGTTTTACAAAAAACTCGGGTACGAAGAGTTCACCCGGTTTGAAAACTTCCCGCCCGGGCACCAGCGCTTTGGTTTGCGGAAATACTTATAACCTGATTCATTTAATTGGATGTTACTGGGGTCAGCGATGTCTGGAAGAAAGGCTGAAGTTTTGCTCGAAGCTCGGTCGGCATTTCATGAACGTCATTCACAATTCCACTGGCACCTTCTTCGGGTATCTCCCATTCTCCGTTCTTTAATTGAAAGAATGCAAGGAGGCGTTGCCCGGGTTTGGGCACTATAAAGTCCCATGTTTCACAATCATCTCCCTCACCGAAGCGCTTATGGTATTCCGCCAAAAAAATTGCCGGTAAAGGTAAGCTTGCTGATGAAGATGTCCATGGAAAATGGGCGGCCTCAATTGTTTTTAGTGTCAATGTCCCGGTCTCTTTCCAGCTTTCCTGTGGTATAACATCAGCTGATATTGCAACAACCGTTACCAGTGCAAATTGGGCACGATCTCCCCAGATGTTACCTGCGTTTGTATTTTCCGTGTGATGCTGAAGATACCTTTCCAATACATTACCTAAGCATTTTCCAAATGCAGGATGGATTGTGACAACTATAAGGGTAGTCATAAACAGATAGCGAGTGGCTTTCATTTTTAGGTCCCTCCTATCTCTTCCTGTCTATTAGCTTTTATCCATCAGCAAGCCAGGAGCAGATTCATTTAGTACATCGTGCTCAGGACGCTTTTCAGGGTTTTCATTTCCTCAAGCGCGCGACCGGTGCCGTAGGCGACGCACAGCAATGCATCATCGGCGATGGAAACCGGCAGACCCGTTGCGTGGCGTAACACGAAATCCAAATTCGAGAGCAACGCACCGCCGCCCGTGAGCACAATTCCCTTGTCCACAATGTCCGCCGCCAATTCTGGCGCGGTGTGTTCGAGCGCCAGTTTTACGGCCTCAACAATCTGCGTGACGGGCTCGTAGAGTGCCTCGGCGATTTGGCGCTCGGAAATGATGATTTCTTTCGGCACGCCGTCGGACAAATCGCGGCCTTTGATTTCCATCAACCGGCCGTCGCCGCTGTCAGGCGGGCAGGCGCAGCCAATGACCTTTTTAATGCGCTCGGCGGAACTCTCGCCCACCAATAAATTGTGGTTGCGGCGGATGTAATTGATGATGGCCTCATCCATTTTGTCGCCGCCGACACGCACCGATTTCGCATACACAATGCCGCCGAGTGAAATCACCGCGACTTCGGTTGTGCCGCCGCCGATGTCCACGACCATTGAACCCGTGGGTTCCGTGACGGGCAAACCCGCGCCAATGGCGGCCGCCATGGGTTCCTCAATCAAGTACACCGCTCGCGCACCCGCGGATTGTGCGGATTCTTGAATCGCGCGGCGTTCCACGGCGGTAGAGCCCGACGGCACGCAGACAATAATTTGCGGCGAGGTAAAGCTGCGGCGGTTGTGAACCTTGCGGATGAAATATTTAATCATTTCCTCGGCCACGTCGAAATCCGCAATCACGCCGTCGCGCAGCGGACGGATTGCCTGAATATTCCCGGGCGTGCGGCCGAGCATTTGCTTGGCCTCATTGCCCACAGCCAGCACCTTGTTGCGGCCATTCACGTTTGCGATGGCGACGACGGATGGTTCGTTCAGAACAATCCCCTGGCCGCGCACATAGACGAGCGTGTTGGCAGTGCCGAGATCAATCGAAAGGTCATTGGACATCAGTCCGAGGAGTTTGGACAACATTGGAATTCCTGTTTTTCACGTGCGAGGGCCGAGGGCCGTTAGGTTGGGCACACTATAGAGGGAAAATTTTGAGGGGCAAGCGGAGGCAGCAAGAATTTTCTTGACATATCCCATATAAATCTTGAATGATGTGTAAACTAAGTTTGAAATTTAGGGAGGATAAGCATGGCGCGCGAAGGTTATATCACTATTGCCGGGACTGAAATTGCGAATAACCCGACTGCAATTTCAGCTCTTGTTTCTAGAGCTGCTATGAGTAGCAATGTCGCTAGGTTGAGCGCTGTATTAAGTGCTGCTAAGAGCGACCCCACGTTAATGAAAATTGTACTCGACGCAATTCCTGGCCATACAAAGGTAGAAATTTGTAATATGGCAGATGTTTTACGTGGAAATGCTCCTGAAGCTGCACGCGTTCCCATAGCAATTGAGGTAAATTTCTAATTACGCCGCCGCCCGGTGCGTCAGCCCCATCGCGTAGCGCATGAAGAATTTCTTTACCAGTGGCAGGCGAGCGACCATTTGCAATCCAGCGCGGCGGAGCGTGGCCGCGCTCGTAAGATCATTGCTGAAAAGTTTGTCGAGCCCGTGCGTGGCGAGTGACATGGCGGCACTGTCCGGCAAGCGCTGGGCCGCGTAGGTTTTGAGCAACGTTTCCGATCCGATATCCAAACCAAAGCCGCGCGCGCGCACCAAAATGTCTGTCAGGCACGCAATATCGCGCATGCCCACGTTCAGGCCTTGGCCCGCGATGGGGTGAATAGCGTGGACGGTTTCGGAAATCAGAGCGATGCGCGGCGCGACATATTGTTTCGCGTGCTGGAATTTCAATGGGTACGCACGGCGCGGGCCGTTTGCGCCAATCGCGCCGTAATGCGGCATGTGATGGAACAGCAGCGCGTTAAATTGTGCCTCTGGCATTTTCACCAGTTCCGCCGCGCGTTCGGGGTGTTCGCTCCAAACGAGTGCGCTTTGATGGTGGCCGTTCTTATCACCCATCATCGGCAGCAACGCGAACGGCCCGCGCGGCATGAAATGTTCAATCGCCACATGTCCGTGTGGCTGCTCGTGCCACAAATTGCAAACCACGGCGTGCGTATCGTAATCATGCTGGATGGTTTTAATGTCCGCCCATTCGCGCACGAATGAGTTCCGTCCATCGGCGGCAACGATGAGTTGCGTGGAAACTTTTTGGCCGTCCGAAAGCGTGGCGGCGATATCAGCGGCGCCATATTCCAAATCCGTTACCTTGCAGGGCGCGAGGATTTTCGCGTTCGGACGTTTTTGCAAATGCGCGGTCAGAACTTGGCGCATCAAGAAATTTTCAACGATCCAACCGAACGGTTCCGTGCCAACTTCACGGTGATCAAAATGCAGGAATCCCGCATGATCGCCGTCCGCGATACGGATATCCAAAATCGGGCAGGCGGCGCGAGATAATAACTTCCACACGCCCAGTTTTTCCAAAATCCGCTTGCTGGCGAGGGACAGCGCGGTGGTGCGCAAATCATAATTGGGTTTACCCAATTCAGGCAGCAGTGCGGATTCAATCAGCAAAACCTCAAACCCGTTCTGCGCGAGTAGGGCGCCTTGAGTGAGCCCCGCCAGCCCGCCGCCGACCACAATGACGTCGTAATTTTTCCGCTTCATGTGCAATTAAAACTCGCATCGCGCACCAAAATCAATAGACTATAGGGAATGAGTCTGCCTGAAAATCCCATTGAAAATCTTTGGCTGGAGGTCCGGCAATATGTCTGGGGCGGGGCGCTGTTTTTGCTCGGCGGCGCGCTCACGCTCGGGCTCATATCCTATTCTCCGTCCGATCCGTCACTGAATACCGCAAGCGTTGCGGCGGTTCATAACTGGTTGGGCGCAGCGGGCGCGGGAACGGCCGATATCCTATGGCAAACTCTGGGGCTGGTGAGCGTGCTGTTGCCGGTTGCGTTCCTGAATTGGGGGTGGCGCATCGCCCGGGAAAGCCAGCTGCCGTGGTGGCAGATTAAACTCCCCGCGCTGGTGTTCGCCTTGACGTTGGGCGCATTGGCATTCGCAACCTGGCCGATGACAATTTGGGGCCGCGCGCCGCTGGGGATTCCGGCGGGCGGCGCGGCGGGGAATATTTTACTTAATCTTTTGCCGGCGACGCTGATCTGGCGGATTTTGGTTTCAGCCCTGACGCATGTGGCGACCCTTGGATTATGCATGGCCGCGTTTGCGATTATGCCGTGGCAGCTGTGGCGGACGGTGGTGTATTACGCCTCGCGCGTGATGGATTTATTCGCGCGCCGCCCCCCGCCGAAAGTTTTTGTGGAAGAAGACGCGGAGGAGGAGGAGGGCGCGCCGTTGGTGAAGGCTCGCCGCTCCGCGCGCGTGACCGCGCCTGCCAAAAAAGCTGCGAAAAAACCGCGCGCGCGGCGGACGCGTGAATTGCCCTCGGTGGGCGAGGAAGAATTCGAATTGCCGCCGCTGGAATTACTGACCGAGGCGCCCGAGAGCCGCGGCACGCGTATCAGCAAAGAAGCGCTGACGCGCAACGCGGAAATGCTGATGGGAGTTTTGGAGGAGTTCGGCATCAACGGCGAGATTACCGAGGTGCATCCGGGGCCGGTCGTGACATTGTATGAACTTGAGCCCGCGCCGGGCATCAAATCCTCGCGAGTGATTTCGCTTGCGGATGATATCGCGCGTTCCATGTCCGCGGTGGCGGCTCGCGTGGCGGTGGTGCCGGGGCGCAACGTGATCGGAATTGAATTACCGAACGCGACGCGCGAGACGGTTTATTTGCGAGAATTGCTTGAGACGGAATCCTACCAGAACCACTCGGCAAAACTGCCGTTGGTGCTTGGCAAGGATATCGGCGGCAATCCCGTTATCGCGGACCTGTCCAAAATGCCGCATTTGCTGGTGGCAGGGACGACCGGTTCGGGGAAATCGGTAGGCGTGAACGGGATGATTTTGTCGCTGCTATACTGTTTGCCGCCCGACAAATGCCGGTTGATTATGATCGACCCCAAAATGCTGGAACTTTCGATTTACGATGAAATTCCGCATTTGCTCACGCCCGTCGTGACGGAGCCGAAAAAGGCGATCGTTGCCCTGAAATGGACGGTGCGTGAAATGGAGGACCGTTACCGTGCGATGTCAAAACTCGGCGTGCGGAATCTGGAGGGTTACAATCAACGCGTGGCAGAGGCGCGGGCCAAGGGCGAAACGCTATCGCGCAAGGTGCAAACGGGCTTTGACCCCGACACGGGCAAACCATTGTTTGAAGAGCAGCCGTTGGATTTGGTGGATCTGCCGCACATCGTGGTGGTGGTGGATGAGTTCGCGGATTTGATGCTGGTGGCGGGCAAGGAAATTGAAGCGGCCATTCAGCGCCTCGCGCAGATGGCGCGCGCAGCGGGGATTCACCTGATTATGGCAACACAGCGCCCGTCGGTGGACGTGATTACCGGGACCATCAAGGCGAATTTTCCCACGCGGATTTCATTCCAGGTGACGAGCAAAATCGACAGCCGCACCATTTTGGGCGAGGGCGGGGGCGAACAGCTGCTCGGCATGGGCGACATGCTGTATATGGCGGCGGGCGGGCGCATCACGCGCGTGCATGGGCCGTTCGTGAAAGATACCGAGGTCGAAAAAATCGCCGAATTTTTGAAAGCGCAGGGCGCGCCGGAATACGTCGAAGCCGTCACCGAAGACCCCGAAGAAGAGGGCGACGAGGACGGCGAAGAAGAACAGGCGCTCGACCCCATGTTTGACAAAGCGGTGGCAATTGTGGCGCGCGAACGCAAAGCGTCAACGAGTTTCATCCAGCGTCACCTCTCCATCGGCTACAACCGCGCCGCCCGCATCATGGAAGCCATGGAACGCCAAGGCATGGTTACGCCCGCGAACGCGACGGGGAAACGGGAAATTTTGTTAAGGGATGCAGGCTAAATTCAGAATGTGGATCTTCTAGAGTTTTAACAGACTTCGCGCAACTTGGCGTGCTATCCGTTGTTTTCGCAATTTGTTACTGCCAGAGAGATTGCCTTGTCGTAGAAGTTCTTGACTTAATGTTCGCATAGAAATGGCTTCGCCATGCCGCCTTTTCACCAGATCAAGGGCGGCGTTTTTCTTTTCGTCCCAATCGTCAATTGGTATAATACCATGGCAGGCCCCATATTTCTGAATGATTGTCTGAATGACATTTGTAGCCTGTTCAGGATCTGCATCAATTCTTGTTGCGGCATCAGTTAAGAATGGTAGCTGGTCTTGTATAGCGTTTTGCGTAACCTGTTCTGGAAACATCCACCGCATATCCATCCCATCGGGAAGAAGTATTTTCGCGACTTTCATCGGAAGAAACCTATAACGGGAATTTTTCGAAGGTTCTTTCTCATTAGGAGAGAAAAGAACGCCACTCTCTGTTTCCAGGGGACGGCCAAGAAGAAGTGATAACAATTCATAAGTATGAAAATACGTCCGTGCTTGATCCGTCACCATTTGTTTTTACCTTTTTCAGAGAAAACGACTAAGTGTTTAGTGGGTTTGTAACCAACCGAACGCCTCGGGGCAAGAAAAAGATTAGCTATTCAAGCTTAAACCCTGTTTTTGCGATAAGTAATGCTTGAATGTCCGCTTTTGCCGGGATGACATATGGATATAACCAAAAAGTTATTTGCTAATTTATCTTGCCCGGCCTAGTTTTGGGCATGAAAAAACTTCTCCTTTTGATTTTCATTCTGGCTTCCAGCTTCCAGCTTCCAGCTTCCGCGCATGCCGCTGCGCTCACGCCGCAGGACAAAGCCGACCTCGCACGCGTTGAGGCGTACATGAACGCCATGCCGCCGGTGCGGGCGGAATTTATTCAGCAAACCTCGGACGGGCAGGTTTATAACGGCCAATTCTGGTTGAACCGCCCCGGGCGGCTGCGGTTTGAATACAAAGAACCGGTGCATAACTTTGTTGTCGCCGACGGCGCGTTCATCCATTTCTGGGACGCGAAAATGAAGCAGGCGTCCGATGCGCCCATCGGCCAGACGTTGGCGGATTTTATCCTCAAAGACCACATCGCGTTTGACAAAGATGTGCAGATCACGGGCATCAAGCGTGAAGCAGGGTTGCTCGAAGTTTCGCTCGTACAATCATCCGACCCCACGGCAGGGACGCTGACGCTCATTTTTGAAAATTACCCGCTGCAATTACGCCAGTGGAGCACCACAGACGCCACCGGGCGCACCAGCACGGTATCGCTGGTGAACCCGGTGATGGGCGAAAAGCCCGACCCGCGTTTGTTTGTGTTTAAAGCGCCGAATTAGGCGGCTTTTTTTATTCTCTTCGCTGCTGCCGGCTGTTGAGCGAATTCCACCGCTTCATTTGTGCCGGTAATGGTTTGGAAATCGCCGCGGTAGAAATCACGCATATGCGATACCTGCGGGTTAAAGAATTGCTCCGTCACTTGCTGCGCCAGCTTGGTGTCGAAATCGCGGCAGGAGAAAATGTCGATGTAGACTTGTCCCAGGTTTTCCGCGAAATGCGCGCAAATGTTGCTGGTTTCGATCAACTGCACATACGTGTAGCCAGCCGTTTTCAATTGATGCGTCGCGAAATGCTCCAGCATCGGGCGACCATAGGCGACCATGTCGATCGCCTTAATCAGCGCTTGGCCCCAGGCCAAAATGTTATCGCCGTCCGCGATTTTGTCTTTCGGGCATCCGGAAAGATCCAGCACCACGTGCTGGCCCCAAACTTTGTTTTGCATGTTGAACTCCCCTTTTTTTCCTGGTTCTTGGGTGACGTGAATGAATGAACGTATCGCCTAAAAAATGCGCGACACGCGACTTTCCCCTGACGCGGCCCGAGGACCGTTCAGAGCATTATCGGTATCGCTTCCCATGAATGGGCCGACCCCCGTATTATCAAAACCTTCCGCCTGGGCTTGTCTTGACTGTGGCGCTTTAGCATTTCGGGTCGGCGCTTTCTTCAAGTCAGTCCCCAATTGGAAGAGAGTTGCCGCAAAAATCATGGCGCCCCCCTCCGATTAGTAGATGACCCAACAGCACACCACACGCGCTGTTGAAGTATTCTCTATGGATTATTTTTTCGAGTCGCGCAAGAAAGAATTTCAATTGCGCGAATCAAATTTCCAGGTGTGGCGCGTTTGCAACTTTGCCGGATAAGAATAGGGGCGTCATCTTTGATGACGCCCCATTTCAATAGAATAAAAACGCGCTCTAATATTAATTAATTGGACCTTGGTATGCTGCCGGAAGAGGAGGGAGTTTCACGCCAACAGCAATGCCAGCATAGTGTTCTTCCAGCTCTGAAGCTGGTATTCCCTTAAGTTCTGCGGCTTTTCTATCCGTCCATGAAAGGCCAGGACGATTAGTTGCGCGATCCAACGCGTAGAAAGTACCGAAGTGTCGCTTTCTATTCGCGTATCTTCCATACAAGCCTTTCAATTTTCCGTCGCCCTCTCCCTTTTGCTCAAACTCACGGAGGCCACGAGAAAGAACATCCTGACTGCCAGTGGCCAATCTGTTCAGCAGGTTTCTGACAACGCTGTAATGCCCGCCGTTCGCTGCAGCTAGCAAAGCTTCACTCGTCGCAGGGGGAGCAAAAGCATAGTCACTGCAAAGGCGATTTACAGTATCCAAATCTCCTTGCCGGGCAGCAGAAACGAATGACTGTCCAAGTTTAGAATTTAGGGCTGGGCAACCAGATTCTTCGGTTATCATGTTAAAATATCCTTGAGTTGGAGTTGAAGGTTCAAGAACTCAACTTTAGCATGTACTATTGTGTGATAGTCAAGAAAATTTTTTCTTGCGCGAATCATTTCTTCGGATGTGGCGAAATTGTCATCCCGGCCAAGGCGCTTGCGCCGTGTGCCGGGATCTGTCGTGACATTTGAACGGTACTGAAAGCAGAGTGCTGGTGAAAACACAGACCCCGGCACAAGGCCGGGGTGACAAATGGTGGGTATTAAATTACGCGAATGTTTTTGAACTGCCACGGGTCGGATTTGTCGAGGTCTTCGGCAAACAACAGTTCGCGGTCCTTGAGCGGCGTCCAATCGGTGTATTTGCCCACGACAGGCCCGAGGTACGGTGTGCAAATTTCCAGCACGCGCGCGTGATCCATTTCATCCGGCTCCACGATGCCCGCGTTAGGGTTTTCAATCGCCCAGATCATGCCGGCAAAGGCGCAAACGGCAACCTGCAAACTGGTGGCATTGTTATAAGGAATAAGCTCCCGCGTTTCTTCGATGCCGAGTTGTGAGCCGTACCAATAAGCGCCTTTCGCATGGCCGCACAGCAGCACGCCCAATTCGTCCACGCCCGACGTGATTTCATCCACGATCAGGCGTTGCTGGGCGGGGGGTGCCCAGTTTTTGCCCGCGAGTTCATGGAGCGATGATACCGCGCCGTCGCAAGGGTGATAGGCGTAATGCACCGTGGGGCGGTAGGTAACTTTGCCGCTCGCATCTTTCACCGTGTAGTAGTCGGAAATGGAAATCGTCTCACCGTGCGTCACGCAGAAACCGTAAAACGACCCTTCCATCGGCGTCCAGGTGCGCACGCGGGTGGAGGCGCCGGGGCGTTTCAAATAGATCGCGCTGCCGCAGCCGAAGGTATGGCGCGCGCCGTCCGCTGGAAAATGTTTTTCGTGGCTGCCCCAGCCGAGTTCGGCCGGCTGCGCCACGCCTTCGCTGTAAAACCCGTCAATCGACCAGGTGTTTTCAAACACGCCGTGCGGTTTAGGATCATCCGCCACCTGCGTGTCGCGCTCGGCAATGTGGATGACTTTCACGTTTAATTTGGCCGCCAGCTCGCTCCACTCTTTTTTGTTCGTGGGAAGTTTGTCGCCTGCGCCCGTGTCTTTGGCGATGTTTAGCAGTGCCTGTTTTAGGAAGTGGGAAACCAAACCTGGGTTCGCGCCGTGGGTGATGACGGCGGTAGGGCCGTTTTTCGGCAGGCGCCCGCGCAGTTTCAGCATGCTTTCGCGTGCCGCGTAGTTGGAGCGTTCGGATAGCGATAGCTTGGTGTCCATATAGCCGCCTTCGCCGGACCAAGGCTCAATCACCGTATCTTCGTACATGACGCCGTGTGACTGGCACCATTCTATCAGAGCCTCGCACGAAACATCCACCGACAGGTTGAGCAGGAAATCGCCTTTGGACAAATGTTTTTCCAAAACGCTCAAGTAATTATCGCGGGTGAGCGGATTGATCTCAAACCCAATGCCGAGTTCCTTCGCCTCCACCTGGCCGCGCGCATCGCCGGTGATAATATGAATTTGCCCGGGCTTGATATCCATGTGGCGTAGGATCAGCGGTAAAATCGCTTGGCCGATACTGCCAAAGCCGACGATCAGGATTTTTTTGTCAAAGCGGACGTATTGTTTGTAGTGTGTCATGACGGAAACTCCAAAGTTATAGGGCAATGCGCCGGGGTTCATGCGCGAGGCCAGCTTGGTAGCATCCGTCCGTGTGGAATTCAAGAAAAAAGCAGGAAGGGTTTTAGGTTGAGATTCTCCGCCACCAACGACGAACCGCGACGAGGGAAAAGATGCCCTCCACAACTCCAAACGGCCATGCGCCTTGCAAAAAACCGTAGATCGAGGCGAGCACGCACGCCAGGCCAAAGCCGAGCACCCACCAATGCGATCGGGACTCGAGAGCGTAACACACGAGCATCGCGGAAACGGCGAACAGGCCAAAGGTCGTGAGGGCATCCATGGTTTCATCATACAGAACGAACGGCTGGACGCTATGCCCTTCAACTTTCATCCCCTTCATCCCCCTTGCGGCGCGGCGCGGGGGACGCTAATGTTCCGCCTTGAACAATTTCTGGGGGAATCAAAGAATGTCGCTGCGCCACTCACTGTTATTGACTGTCGTGATTTCGGGCTTTGCCCTGACCGGGTGTGAGAGCCAGACGATGAGTCAGGCCTTCGGGTTCGCTCCGCCGGATACGACGAATCAAGCCTCTGGTGCCACAACAACTTCCACCGCGTCGACGCCGGCTTCATCCGTTCCTGCGCCGATGGTGACAGTGGATTCAGGTGTCGCTCCAGTGACGGCTTCCGCGACCACGTCTGATGCTCCTCAACCTACCCAAACGATTGTCGGTCGGCAGATTGCGCAATTGCAATCGGACTTGGGCAAATTGCAAAGTGACGTAGCGACGGATTCAGCCACGTTGAATGACCTGCGCACGAAAAACCAAAGTCTAGCGACGAACTATTACACCATTATAGGTGAGATCAACGCGAAGCTGCAAAGCGGCACGACGCCCGGCAATCCGCGCCTCGTTCAACGCTGGCAGGATGCCTCAACCGCGCTTGATCAGTTCGCAGCGGTGGGCAACGACATGAACGCGCTGTCGTCCAAAATTGCGGCCAGCGCATCGATGGCAAATTATTTGCTCGATGCTGCGCGCGCGACCTTCGGCCTTTCCGGTGCGGTGGATGAAGACCATGCCGCGCTGAAAACGCTCGAAGACGACGTGCAACGTATTGTGATAGGTATCGGCCGCGTGCTGACGGACTTGACGCGCGATATTGAACGCCAAGATGCCTACGTGTCGGCGGAGCGCCGGAATTTGCAAACCTTGTCGCTTGCCATCGCGCGCGGCGAAGTTTACGGCGATAATTTATCAAACGTAGCAGCGGCGCCGCCCGCGATGCTCGCGCAGTCATCTGATTTCGGTCGCGCGGCTCCGGTTGCGCCTGTGGCGGCGGAAACGTTGGCCCCGCGCCCCGGCGTGCTCGGCCAATTGCCGGCGGATGCTGTGCCTGCTGCAAAGGCGCCGTTTGTGATCATTCGCTTTGACCGACCCGATGTGGATTACGGCCAGCCGCTGTATCAGGCGATGAGCCAGGCACTCGAAAAGAACCCGCTCGGCAGTTTTGAAGTGCTGGCGGTATCCCCGTCCGGCCCAGGCGCGCGGCAAACGCTGGCGAGCACTACTGCGCGCGGCAAGGCCGAAGACGTGATGCGCACGATGGCGGAAATGGGCGTGCCCGCGGACCGCATGCAACTGACGACCGCGACCAGCCCTGATGCCACCAGCCCCGAAGTGCATTTGTTTTTGAAGTAAATTACGCGAGCATCACGCGCTTTAATTCCTCAACGGGCCGCATTGGTAAATCTTCACCCACATTGGGTAGGTAACGCGCGCACCATGCGCGCAGCGGCGCGGCGACGGGGTGTTCCAGCGCATTCAAAAACTGACGTTGAACGCGCGGCATGAATTCCAGATAACGCGGTTTGTCATCCCGCACCCACAGCCGGATGAAATTTCCCAAAATCCGCGCGTGGCGCAGCATCCCCATCGCAGCGTAATGGGCCGCGAAATCAGCGGGCGGAATTTCAGGCCGCAAATTCAAAAATTGTTGGTACAATTCACGCGCCAGCGCCGGATCAATATCCCGCCGCGCGTCTTCCAGCACCGAAACTAAATCATAAGCAGGTGAACCCCACTTCGCATCCTGAAAATCCAAAATGCCGCAGGCGCGCACGCCTGGGCGGTCCGGCAGCCACATGAAATTATCAATGTGGAAATCGCGCAGCAGCAGAGTAGGGGCCAGTGGCGGCAGGCCGTCGAATACGCCGCGCACTATGGCAAAAAACTCATCGCGTTCACCGGTAGTTGCCACGCGGCCCCACAGCATCGGCGCGTACCAATCGATGAACCAACCGATTTCGCCGCTCATCGCGCCGGTGTCATAATCTGCCAGCGCCAAATCCGCGCGCGACGATTTTTTTTGCAGCTCCGCCATCGCGCCGATGGCCGCGCGGTACAGCGGCAGCGGATCATGCCCCCGGTGAAGCATGTGCCCATACATATCCTCGCCGAAATCTTCGATGAGTGCAAAACCATGCTCGGCATCGGCGGCATAAACCTCAGGCGCGCTGAGGCCGATCCGGAGCAGATGATTGGCGACCAAAATAAACTCATCAAATCGTTCTTCGGGGTGGCGCGGCATGTCCATGACCAGGCGCGTTTCGCCTGGCGCTGCCAGACGGTTTGGCGGTGTAAGCCGAAAGTACCGCCGCCGCGATGCATCGCCGGGCAGTGCGGTGACCGTCGCATCGCCCCAACCGTTTTGAGTGATAAATTTTTGCCTCTGTTCATCGCGCATCCCTCCAACAAAGCAGATTCCGCCAACGAAAGAAATGAAGGTCAGAAAAAAACTTCACTTTTAAATGGCGGACAGACTCTACCTGTCGGTTGAATCAGGGCTCAAAAAATTCGAATTATGTGCCGAATTTGTGGGAAGCCATGCGCCCCGTTTCCTACGGCCCTATTCTACGGTCTTGGGATGATGTGTCGGATTTCTAACCGTTCGTAGAATTAGATATCGAAGCCGATTTTCTTGGCATGCCGCGTTGCTCCTTCGGCTACTAACATACGAGCGCGATTGAGCCGTGTCTTAAACGTGTTGAGGATTGTCCCAGTTGCAAGGGTTCCCTCTGTATAGCTTAGTTCATGGAGGGTGTAGGCATCAAAAGTTGCACGTTGCTCATCGCTTAGATGGGTGCTTTCATAACCTTCCATAGCGACACGAAAGACTTCCTTTTTCAATAGAATTTCGAGTGGGGTTGGATTCGGATCCCTGTACTGGCGGGACATCTCGCCGTCTGAACTCTCAAATGGTTCATCAAGGCCAAGAGTTTCTCTGCTTTCTAGGCGGCTTTTCCGTTCTAGATGATCCAAACACGTGTTCACCGCAATTTTATAAAGCCAAGTTGTAAGCTTGGCCTCTGCTCTATATTTATGAAGGGCATTATACGCTTTAATAAAAGTATCTTGGGTTGCATCTTGGGCATCATTCGGATCACGCAGCATTTTATTACAAAGGTTATAGGTGCGATCCCAGTATTGATGTACGATTGTATCAAACTCGTTTCGTTGCTTCTTTGTGTTTAAATTTGGTGTGCCAGCCGCAACGCGCCGTCTAACCGGATTTATGACACCATTGGTTTCGCTTTCAGAACATGCATCGGCTGTCAAGATTTTCCCCTATGGATGGAGGCTAACATACCGGTGGTGGAAAACGCAAAGAAAAAATGGGAAATACTTTCATGCGGGTTTTTATGGGGTTTGCAGCGGATTTGGAATGTTTTTCTACCGCCGCAGTTGTGAGACTTCATCCAGCGTAAACTTGTACGTGCTGTTGCAGAATTCACAGCGAACTTCAATGGCGCCGCCCTCGGCGAGTTCTTGAACTTCGGCGTTCGATAGCATCGCCGCCGCGCGCTCAGCCCGCTCGAGGCCGCATCGGCAGCGGTGCTGAACATGCACGGTGTCATGCACCCGCACGCCGCCCTCGTGAAACAAACGGAACAAGACATCGTGCGGGTGGAGTGTGGGATCAAGCGCTTCGTGCGCCGACAGCGTGGCGAGCAGAGCGGTCGCTTCTTCCCACCCGGCAGGTAAAATATCCAAATCGTGCGCGGCTTCCCCGTCCGCGGCCGGCATGGCTTGCAAGCACAGCGCGGCAGTATGAAAATTCGGGCCGGTTTGCGCGGCGAAGAATTTTAGCTCTGTGCGGATTTGCTCGGATTGCAAAAAATAATACTGCGCTGCGGCGGCCAGCGTTTCGCCCTCAATCGGGACTATTCCCTGATAGCGTTCGGAATCGCCGCCGCGATCCATCGTGAAGGCAAGGTAACCATCGCCCAGCAATTCTGAAAATCCGTGCGGCACGCTGGAAAGTTTTTCATTGTTGAAAGATGCGTAGGCGCGCAGCGCGCCGTCCGACGTGTAATCCGCCACGAGTAATCCCACTGGCCCGTCGCCTTTTGCTTGCAGCGTGAAAATGCCGTCGTGCTTGAGCAAACTGCCGAGCACGCAGGCGAGCGTTGCGGCCTCCGCCGCCAATCGCGCGACGGGGGCAGGGTAGTGATGCTTGCCGAGGATATCATTCAGCGTTCCGCCCAGCCGCACCAAGCGCCCGCGCAGCCCGGACTTCTCCAATTGAAACGGAATAATCACATCGGTGTGGGAAGGTTGAAGCGCTCCGTCGAACATCGCGCGGGGATAGCAGAGCTTGAAAGTAAAGGATAGAAATTTCTTGACCCATCAAGGGTCAGGGCTGTAGAACGCACTATCCATTAAGTAAAAGGATAAAAAATGACAGATAAATCTTTAAAGCCAAAAGTTCGCGGCGTTTCTGTAAATATTCCATATGGCCTGCGTTACACGCCGGGATACGACAACGACAGCGGCATTAACTGGGGCATACATGAATTACTAATGAAATGCCTCAAGTGGAACATTCCAGTAACCTTGTTAGTAGGTGACGTTCCAGAGAGGTTGCAGAAGCAAGGGGTTACCGCGGAGAACCTTTGTGGATTTTATGCCAGAAAACTAAAGGAACTAGGTGTTAGCGAAAAACTGATTCCGCATATTAAGTCGCTTGAGGAACTTGAGGGAAAAGATCCCCATATCTTGATCGTTTTGGTCAATCATTGTCCCAAACAACTGCGGCCAGTCGTTCAAATAGACCCACCCAGTGGTCGAGGCCTTTGGAATGACACAAAATTGTCAGCCGCGCTGGCAGAATATGGGATGAAGTTTAAAAATGGAACGTTGGTAAATGCGAAAGCAGAGAAACGCGGGTGCCTGGATATTTTTAATTTCCCTTGGGGTTCTCCACCGCTGCCGCCGTTCGGTTGATTTCGCGCTGCGTCACCGCGTAGGCGTGGAGCCGGTCCAGCACCACATCCAGTGTCTGCCAGCGCGTGAAATTATCCGTGTCCACCGCCAGCATCGCGTGTTCGTAGATTGGATAGCGGCGTTCCATCAGGTCCGCGAGGACCTTGGCCGGATCGCCGGTTTGCAGCAGTGGGCGGTGTTTGCTGTGCTGCGTGCGGTGCAGCAGCGTTTCCAAATTCGCGCGCAACCACACGGAAATCGCGCGCGATTGAATGACATCACGCGTCGCGGCCTGCGCGAATGCGCCGCCGCCGGTGGCTAGCACAATCGGCTCGCCCGACAACACTTCGCCAATCACGCGGCATTCCAGTTCCCGGAATTTTTCTTCGCCGAACCGGTCAAAAATCTCGTTAATCCGCAGCCCGCCCACGCGCTCAATTTCATGGTCGGAATCCTTGAACGGCCAGCCGAGTTTCTCCGCCAAGTGCTGGCCCAGCTGTGTTTTCCCCACCCCCATCAACCCCACCAGCACAATCGGCCGCTCCAGCGATTTGATCGCATGCAGATACCGGGCATACGGCCCCTGAGGCTGCGAAGGAGGTTGGTTGATTGTCATGCGCAAATATGTTTTACCTTGCCTGAGCATTTTGGCAAAGGTGGAGCGATGTTAAAGTATCTGTTTGCCGCACTGTTGGTGGCGGTTGTGGGCGGCATTGCCGTGCTGGCATTTTGGCGTATCCCGGCGCCCAGCAAACCTGTCGAGCAAGTGATCTCGAATGACCGCTTTAAACTCTAGGCGCATCGGCGCCCTGGTGGTGTTGGGATTATTAGCGGGCTGGACGCGTCCGGCATTTGCCACTGCGCATAATTTTCAAAATGATCCGCCGCCCGTTGCGGAAGAAGCACCTGCGCCGTCGCCAGAGGTTCCGGGCGTTGAACCCGTCGGCCCGCCCGCGCCGCCCATGATACCCGAAGCAAAATTGCGGCAAAAATCCGCGCCTGCGAACGCGTCGGATTCGCGCATCGTGCCGCTGGGAAGCATCCCCATGCGCGCAGTAGCGCAACGGTTGGACCAAATTTCGCTCTGGCGCGATGAGGATGAAAAACCGGCAGATCCAGCCGTGTGGGATGGCGTGGACGAAAAAGATACGGCGGCGATTTTGCCGGGCTTGGTGGCGGCAAAAGATGCGCACGCGCGCCAAATCGCATTGCGCATCGCGATGTCGGCAGTCTATACGCCGGCGGGCATCAGCGACGAAGACTATGTGCGCTGGCGCGCGAGCGTGTTGGCCGCGCAGCATAAATATACTGAGGCCGCCCGGTTGCTGAACGTCGCGCGCATCGGGCGTGATAGCAATACCGATTTGATGCCGCGCATCACGTATGAATTGGCGGCAGAACAACCGGAGTCTGCATGCGCGGAATCCATGGCGGCAGGCCACGCGCCGGATGCGCCGTTCTGGCAAGGCATGGGCGTATTATGCGCGCGTGAATTGGGCGACGCGGATGCAGCAAAAAAATTGGCGGCCGCAATGCCAGATGGGCCCAATAATGATGTGAAAACTGCAGCAGCGAAAATCGGGGACGATCCGAAGCCGTTGATGGCGGCCTTGGTGAATGCATCGGGCGTGCTGGCTGTGCCCGCCCTGATTGCCGACAATGCGGATATTTTGGCGCAGTTGAAAAAACAACTCGACGATATCAAAGGCGCGGATGATCCGAAAGCTGCGGCGCATGATGCGCAGGGAGAGTTGTTGATGCTCTCGCTCGGCGCATTGGCCGCCGACAAACGCGGCGACGACACGCAAAAACTGGCGGGCGAAGCGTTGAAACTGGTCGGAATAAATTAGAATTACTTAAACACCACTTTCGCGATTTCGTAGACTTTCGATCCGCGCGGGGTGACGACCTCAACCGATTGACCTTGGGATTTGCCGATCAGCGCGCGCGCGACGGGCGAGGAAATGGAAAGTTTATGACGCGCGATATCGGCCTCAAACTCACCCACGATTTGATAAACGGTTTTATCGTCCGTATCTTCATCCACCAGCGTCACGGTCGCGCCAAAACGAATGACTTTGCCCGACAGTTTGGTGGGGTCGATGACTTCCGCGCGTGACAATTTGTCCTCGAGTTCCAGAATCCGGCCCTCAATAAAACTTTGGCGTTCGCGCGCCGCGTGATACTCAGCGTTTTCGGACAGGTCGCCATGTTCACGCGCCTCTGCGATCGCCCGGATGATTTCCTGGCGCTCGGTATGTTTCAAGTGGCGCAGCTCCTCATCGAGCACGCTATACCCACCTTCGGTCATGGGGACTTTTTCAACCGCAGACATCTCTTCACCATTTCTGTGTGTTTTGAAGCCATTTAGGATAGCAACTCCCCATCCAAAATACAAGAATAACTTTTGGATTTCAGCCTTTATCCTTGAAATTTCGAGAAAAAAAGCGTAGAGTGAGGATGCTGAGCAATCAGATATGGCAATAAATGGCGCATGAAATAGGCGTTGTGGACCCGGGGGCAGAACCCGGCGGCTCCACCACCAAAATCGGACAGGGTTGGCTTTTGCTGTGGGGCCGAATTAGGCTTCGACACGCGTAATAAAGATGTGGCTTTTGCCGGGCATGATACCGCCCTTATCGGGTCAACAACACAAATGCTAACGACAACGTTGCATCTGTTGCAGCCAACGACAACTTTGACGTAGCTGTTGCTACGGCCAAAGCTGCCTAACTGCAATACGGTAGCGGGGACTGCCGAGTAACAGAAAGGGGGCTTCGGCCCCCTTCCCCATTTTAGCTCGATAAATCTGGGAAGAATTTCTTGATGTAGGTACCGATGTTATATTAAGGGACGGTTGTAAATTTCTTGGAGGAAATACTAAATGTCAGTTCGCCCACCGCCGAAAAACGATCCATTTGGATTCGGAATAATAAAAGAAGCTTTGATGCAAATAGCACCTGATAGTTGTTTTGAAATGGGGTGTTTCGGTCCGGTGGTAATTGCTATCGCGGTTCTGGCCGCGGCGCATTCATTGTCCCACCCGACAAAGAACAGCCCAAGCCCCGCGTCACCGGCAAAGGTTGCCAGCACTATTCCTCACAAACCGACTCAACAACAAAATGGATATCGCGTGGCACAGAGACCCGGGACAGATTTCAGCCCGCGTTAAATTTTCGTGCGGGGACAGTGGGGCAGTCGAATAATTCATACGCCTAATTTATCTTTTTCTTGGTAGAGTAATTATTCATCCAAGGAAATTATCATGGCACTTCCCGCTTCCTCCGGTATCAACGCCCAGCCCCAAAAACCCAAAGGGGCGGCTCGCGCTGTCTTTGACGACGCTCAGAACGATCCCGAAGATTCCGACGATCAAGAATTTGATGAAATGCGAACGGACGAAGGCAAGCTGGACGAAGATCATTCGCTGAATGACGGGTCGAGCGCGATGTCGGACCGTCCCTCTAACGGGCCGAATAATCATTTTGATGATAAATTCGGTGAATAGGTTAATCTAAAGCGCCCCTTTTCTTCCAGGTCTAACTCGCCTATAAATACGGTTATTCAATGGCTAAGGAAGAATTCCATGTCTGAAACCGCCGCGGCTGCTGATGCGCCCAATAAAATGAAGCCGCGGCCCACGTCGCCGCACCTGTCCGTTTACCGTTGGCAAATCACAATGTCGATGTCCATCCTGCACCGGCTGACGGGCGTGGCGCTCGCGTTTGGCTTGTTGTTTCTCACCTGGTGGGTGATGGCCGTTTTGTGCGGCCCCGATGCCTATGCGGTTTTTATCGGCTTCACCAAGTCCATCCTCGGGCGGCTGTTCATGATCGGCTGGAGTTGGGCATTGATGTACCACATGCTGAACGGCGTTCGGCATTTGTATTGGGACATCGGCAAAGGGTATGAGCTCCAAACCGTCACGCAAACCGGGATTGTCGTGATCATTGGTTCTTTTGTTTTGACCGCGCTGATCTGGTTGCTGGCCTTCACCACCGCGCCGCAAATAACGGGGGCCGTGCATGGCTGATATCGAATCCATCCGCTCTCCGCTGGGCCGCGCGCGCAGCATGGGCTCCGCGCACGAAGGTTCGCACCACTGGTGGGTGCAACGCATGACGGCGCTCGCGCTTATTCCGTTGCTGACGTGGCTGGTGGTTTCCGTCGCGCTGCTCGCCGGGCAACCGTATGATTTCGTGCGTAACTGGATGTCATCGCCGCTGGCGGCGGTGTTGTTGATGCTCGCGGTATTCAATATGTTTTATCACGGTTGGCTGGGGCTGCAGGTTGTCATCGAAGATTACATCGCCAAAAAATCATCGCGCGTTGCGATCCTGGTTTGCATTCAGGGCGCCGTGATCTTCTGCGGCGTGCTTTCCATGTTCGCCATTCTAAAAATTGCGTTAGGATAAATCATGTCTTCTTATCCCATCACGATGCATGAATATGATGTGGTTGTTGTCGGCGCGGGTGGCGCGGGGTTGCGCGCGACCTTTGGCATGGCTGAAAAAGGGTTGCGCACCGCGTGCTTGACCAAGGTGTTCCCAACGCGTTCACACACCGTGGCGGCGCAGGGCGGGATTTCCGCCGCGCTGGGCAACATGGGGCAGGATGACTGGCGCTGGCATATGTATGACACCATCAAGGGGTCGGACTGGCTGGGCGACCAGGACGCAATTTTTAGAATGGCGAACATGGAAATCGAACACCAGGGCGTGCCGTTTTCGCGCACCGCTGACGGTAAAATTTACCAACGCGCGTTTGGCGGCATGACGACGAATTTCGGCGAGGGCCGCGCGCAGCGCACCTGCGCCGCTGCCGACCGCACCGGCCATGCGATGCTGCACACGCTGTATCAACAGTCGTTGAAACACAAAGCGGAATTTTTTGTGGAATATTTCGCGCTGGATTTAATCATGGATGACGAAGGCGCCTGCCGCGGCGTTATCGCGTGGAATTTGGACGATGGTACAATTCATTGTTTCCGTGCACACCAAGTTGTGTTGGCGACCGGCGGTTATGGCCGTGCGTATTTTTCTTGCACCTCCGCGCATACGTGCACGGGCGACGGCGGCGGGATGGTGGCGCGCGCAGGCTTGCCATTGCAAGACATGGAATTCGTGCAATTTCACCCCACCGGCATTTACGGCGCGGGCTGTTTGATTACCGAAGGTGTGCGCGGCGAAGGCGGTTACCTGACCAATTCCGAAGGCGAACGTTTCATGGAACGCTACGCGCCGAGCGCCAAAGATTTGGCGAGCCGCGATGTGGTTTCACGCTCCATGACCATTGAAATCCGAGAAGGCCGCGGCGTGGGCCCGCTCAAAGACCACATTCATTTGAACCTGCAGCACCTGGATCCCGCGATCATTCACGAACGCTTGCCCGGCATCGCCGAAAGCGCAAAAATTTTCGCGGGCGTGGACGTGACTAAGGAGCCGATCCCCGTTCTGCCCACCGTGCATTACAACATGGGCGGTATTCCCACGAATATAAATACCGAGGTTGTGAACCCAACCGCGTCTGACCCCAACCGCGTCGTGCCGGGTCTGATGGCGATCGGTG
>Ga0206797_1058_pt1 | contig 23467 bp, 18 predicted proteins | sample Alteio_BWOrgCont_69_FD_152894 | JGI IMG/M metagenome (GOLD analysis project Ga0206797, IMG submission 152894) | Enriched cells from forest soil in Barre Woods Harvard Forest LTER site, Petersham, Massachusetts, United States -... | ecosystem: Environmental > Terrestrial > Soil > Temperate forest >...
ACCTGTCTCTCCCTCAGGATAAATCAGACTGGCTGTGATTTGCTTGAGCATGTAATCTTCACCCAACAAGTCTCGGCCCATTTCAGTAAGCCCAAAGCTTTGGGGGATAATACGGTCTTTTTCGTAAGGTGAGAGGTTAACCCATAAATCTTTTTCAGGAATAGTTAAAGAAGCTAGGAAATACTTAATCAGTTTTCTGGATTCGTCTTTAAGGCCGTCATTAGATAATCGGCTATCACCTTTATCAAGGATAAAATCTAACTTAAAAGGATTATCAGGATGAACTTTGATACCTTTTAAAACTGGGGGGTTGAACTGCGGACTGAGATGAACCATTACTCCAGGCGCAGGCAAACGAAAGTCTTGGGCCCAAACAGGACATGCACCTATCTGTCCTGTAAGCAAAAAGCACGCAATTATGGATATAGATATAATTCTTCTAACCATAATGAAAGCTTACCATCTATATCTATATAAAACCAATTTTTGTGTTTGCCACTTTGTGTTTGAGGAACAACGAGTTGCATCTACTATTGGATCTATTTTAGAAAGCAATAGAATAATACAATTAGAATTGGAACGCTTAAAAATATTGGAAAGAGTTTTCTAATTTGAGAAGCATGTTTAAGCTTTTCAATAAAATCAGGGTTCATTTCATCTCCAAAATCCTCAACAGTATGTACATCTGCCCAAGATTTATCATAATCTTGCTTTGAGAAATAAGCTTCTGCACGAGACTGGTAAGCATCGGAAAAGTAAGGGTCTATTTCTATAGCCTTGTCATAGTCAGAAATTGCACTATCCGTGTCCCCCTTAACACTATACGCTTTCCCACGATCATGATAGGCCTCGACAAAATCAGGGTTTATGATGATGGCTTGGTTTAAATCAGAGATAGCATTGTCAATATCCCCACGAGTGCTGTAAACATTGGCACGATCATGATAGGCATCGGCAAAATCAGGAAAAAGTTCTATAGCTTTGCCAAGATCAGAACTGGCTTGGTCTAAATTACCTTTATTACCATACGTGATTCCGCGTTCGCGAAATGCTTCGGCATTGTCAGGCTCCAGGGCTATGGCTTTGTTAAAATAAGAAAAAGCTTCATCATAATTGCCTTGCTGTGAATAAATATTCCCCAAATTTATATAGATCGCCGGAGTAGTCGCATAATCATCACTGATGTAAATATAATGATACAAAAAACAAAGCAATTCTTCCAGGGTATCCGTCTGATATTCACTGGGCAATTGGGCATCAATTTCACGAAATCTTTCAAGAGAAATATGGTGTTCGTCTTTTAATTTCCTGGTCCTGCTGCCCCAATTATAATAGTACTGGTCGATATCCACTATTTCGAATATCTGGTTTGAAAAATCTACAAAGAGGACTTGTTCCTCATCCAAAGGTATGCAGTTAAAAACATGCGCAGGGCTAAAAACGACCCTCACTTTAATATCCAACAATTCCAGGATAATAGAACCTAATTGAGAAATAGCTGTACAGGCAACAAGGGCTTTCTTTGAATCTACTTTCTGAAGAAAACTGATGGGGCTTGAAAATATCACTTGTGAAATATCATCATTAGCAAAACTGGTAGTCAATAGTTTTATGAGTGGATGCGGATCCTGGCGGTCAATATACCCATCCTGTTCAAGCAATGCTCCTAGCTTTGAAAGAAAATCCTTGAGCTTTAAAGGATCTGCTTTTACTTGATTTGCTTCTTGCTTGAGACGAGGAAAATCAATTTTAGTCAATAAAACAATGAGTTCTTTTTCTATGGGCCCCCAAGTATTTTCAGGGTAACCTAAATGTTTTAATAATTGATGGATTTGCCCGGCGACTATTGTACTAGAGGGATTTTCATAAGCTTGACCGGAATCTGAAGCTAGTCCTAAAGAAGGAAAAACAAAAAGAACGATTATAAAAAATATAATAAAAATTCTTAATCTGGCCATAAAATACCGGTTAAATTTGTTCCGTTACTTGGCTTCAGCTTGCTCTTTGAGTTCTTTTTCGGCGGCCATCAAGGCATTGGTTAATTCGTCCATATCGCCGTTTAAAATACTCTCGAGTTGATGACTGGTAAATCCGATGCGATGGTCTGTCACGCGCCGGTCAGGAAAATTATAAGTGCGGATTTTTTCACTACGGTCGCCGGAACCAACCTGGGACTTGCGCAATGCTGATTCTTTTTGGAAAGCTTCCTGCTGCATATGGTCCAAGATGCGCGCCCGCAAAATACGCATGGCTTTGGCACGGTTCTTAAGCTGAGAACGTTCATCCTGGCAAACAACTACTGTGTTGGTCGGCAAATGGGTGATGCGTACCGCAGAGTCTGTGGTGTTAACGCTTTGCCCACCGGGGCCGGAAGAACGGTACACATCGATTTTTAAATCTTTGGGATTAATTTCCAGGTCTATTTCTTCAGGCTCGAATAAAATAGCAACGGTGACAGCTGACGTATGAATACGGCCTGAGGCTTCGGTTGTCGGAACACGCTGCACGCGATGGGCACCGCTTTCCCACTTAAGACGCTTGGAACATTCCTTTCCGCTCAACGAAAAAGAAACTTCCTTTATACCACCTGCCTCAGTATCCACATAGGACATTAGCTCAAGTTTCCACCCCTTAAGATCCGCATACTTGGTGTACATGCGATAAAGGTCCCCAGCAAATAGACTGGCTTCCAAGCCGCCAGTACCTGCCCTTATCTCGATGATAATATCGCGGTCAGGTTCATTTTTGGAAGGGTCGAAATAATCAACAAGTTCCTGGGAAAGCTTTTGGACTTGAGCCTCCAAATCCTTAATCTCGATCTGGGCAAGCTCGCGAAAATCAACTTCACCCTTGCCCTTAACAATTTCTTCTAATTCACTTATTTGAGCTAAGGTTTTTTGGTAGGAACGGTAAATTTCAAGAACACCGCTTAAACTAGCGAATTCTTTAGCAAGTTTGCCGTATTTACTAGAATCAGATAAAACGCTCTCGTCCGCTAGAAGGGATTCTAGCTCACGAGAGCGTTCCAGGGCTTTGACCAATTTTACTTCATCATTTGGTCTTAGCATAACGCTTGTTGAAGCGCTCAATACGACCAGCCGTATCAACGAGCTTCTTAGACCCCGTGAAGAAAGGATGACACTGGGAACAGATCTCCACACGAACCAATTTTTTGGTTGCACGGGTATGAATCACATTCCCGCAAGCACACGTGATGGTGGCTGCTTCGTAAGTGGGATGGATATTAGCTTTCATTATGGTTTTCTCCTTGCTAAAACTTTATTCAACATCGTTAGGTTTGTTCCTCTGGGTTGCTTTTCCCTTCAACCCTTCCTTGCTTGGCAACGTGCTTGGGGACACGACTAAAGTCATGTCCCCAGGTTGGCAACGCTTTTGGATTGCATATCCTATACTATTTATTCATATTTTGCAAGAAGTCTGCGTTGGTCTTGAATTTGGACACTTTATCGATCAAAAGCTCCATGGCTTCTGCGGAATTAAGATCATTAAAGGCTTTACGTAAGAGCCACGCGCGTTGCAAGTCACCTTCAGGGACCAATAACTCTTCATGACGGGTATTAGAACGCTTGATATCAATGGCCGGGTAAATACGGCGTTGGAATAAGTTGCGATCCAGCTGCAATTCCATGTTACCAGTACCTTTGAACTCTTCAAAAATAACTTCGTCCATGCGGCTTCCAGTATCAACCAAGGATGTGGCGATAATTGTCAGAGAACCACCTTCCTCTATATTACGGGCCGCACCAAAGAAGCGTTTGGGCTTATGAAGCGCGTTAGAGTCCACACCACCGGAAAGAATCTTACCGGAATGCGGCACTACCGTATTATACGCGCGTGCCAAACGGGTAATACTATCAAGCAAGATCACCACGTCCCTTTTATGCTCAACCAAACGTTTGGCTTTTTCAATGACAACTTCAGCAATCTGCACATGGCGCTCAGCAGGTTCATCAAAGGTTGAAGCAATGACTTCACCTTTAACTGAACGCTGCATATCTGTAACCTCTTCCGGGCGTTCATCAATCAAAAGGACGATTAAAATAACTTCCGGATGATTAGTCACAATGGCATTAGCCATCTTTTGCATAAGAACCGTTTTACCACTATACGGAGGAGCCACGATCAAAGCACGCTGACCTTTGCCGATGGGTGTTAACAAATTGATAATACGTGTAGATACTTCCTGTTGGGTTGTTTCCAAATTCAAACGTTCTTTGGGATATAGGGGTGTTAAATTATCAAAGAAAATCTTATCTTTGCACTTTTCAGGATTCTCAAAATTAACTGCTTCCACTTTCAAAAGGGCAAAATATTTCTCGCCTTCTTTAGGGGGACGGATTTGACCGGATACAGTGTCCCCGGTTTTAAGATCGAAACGGCGGATTTGGGATGGTGAAATATAAATATCATCTGGGCAAGGCAAATAATTGTATTTGGCGCTTCTGAGAAAACCAAAACCCTCTGAAAGAATTTCCAAGGTGCCTTCGCCAAACATCAACCCTTCTTTTTCAGCTTGGGCCTGCAGGATTTTAAACATCAAATCCTGTTTCTTAAGGGCGGAAGCCCCCTGGATATCCATATCACGGGCAAGCTTGGTCAGCTCTGCCATCTTCATATCCTTTAACTGTTCTATATGAACCGTCTTCCCTTGAGGGTTGGCGGGCTTATAATCACCGTTTCCGTTTTCTTTAAGATCATCTTTTTCCTGTTTTGTTTCTGTCCTACTCATTGGTGCTCTCCTTACTGGACCCCGCTGCTAGGCCAACTGGCCTGGCGGGGCTTGTGCCCCGCCTGCGGCGGAGCATATTAATAATAGTATCGACTTGTTTTTGTGTTTGTATCAGGTCATGGCTGTTGTCGATGATAATATCAGCCATGTCACATTTTTCTTTTAAAGGCATTTGATTCTTAAGGCGGCGCGTCACATCACTGCGAGTAATCCCTAAATGCTTTTGGGCGCGTTCAATCTGTTGGGCACGCTTGGCCTTTACTACAATGGTTGTATCAGTGATTTTGTCCCACCCGGACTCAAATAGAAGCGGCACATCTAAAAGGACAAAGGATTCATGTTTATATTGGGAAATATGACTTTTAACTACTTTGAGAGCCTCTGGATATAGTATGTCGGTGAGCTTCTGTAATTCACGTGGATTATTAAAAACTATCTTGGCCAATTCAGAGCGGTTAATCGTACTTGAGTTAAGTATAACACCTGGAAAAATTTTTGCCACTTTTTTTATACATTTCTGATCTGAGGTCAATAAATCACGGGTAATGGCATCAGCATCAATGACCTTGGCCCCCTCTTGGGCAAACATGGCAGCCACTGTTGATTTGCCGCATCCCAAATTTCCTGTAAGTCCTATAACAAGCATTGTTGATACACCTTCACGTATTCCTTAGCAGATTTTTCCCAGGAAAAACGATAACGCAACGCCTGCTCTAATAAATCTTCCATCTGGTCTTTCTGTCTAAATACTTTCAATGCTTCGCCAACAGCCTTCATAAAATCTTCCTTGGCGTATCCAGTAAATACAAAACCATTGCCGGTTTTATGAATAGGATCATAAAGATGGATTGTATCTGCCAGGCCACCGGTCTTATGAACAATCGGTATGGACCCATAACGCAAGGCAATCATCTGTCCCAAACCACAAGGTTCATATAGAGAAGGCATTAAAAAGAAATCAGAAGCCCCATAAATCTTATGGGCAATACGTTCATCAAAAGTTAAAAATTTACCTACATGACGAGGATGGCGGTGAGCTGCGTGTTCAATCATATGATGATATTTTTTATCTCCCACCCCGGTAAAAATAATCTGGACATCTTGGGAAACCATATCATCAATAGCTTCCATAATAATGTCCAAACCCTTTTGAACGCACAATCTGCCCACAAAACCAAAAACCGGCACTTTTTCTTTTAAAGGAAGGTCCAAGGCTGCCTGCACCACCAATTTGTTTTGTTGCTTCTGCTCATTGACCGTCGAAACCCCAAAAGGAAAATCCAAAAATGAATCATCACGAGGGTTCCAAACGTCATAATCCAACCCATTTAGAATACCGTAAATATCCTGACTGCGGTTGCGCAAGACTCCATCGAGCGCACAGCCTAGGGCCTCGGCCTGGATTTCCTTTGCATATTGAGGGGAAACTGTTGTGATCGCATCAGCATAAATAATCCCACCTTTAAGCATGTTGATCTGATCATAAAATTCCAAACCCTGAGTATGGAATACATTACCATTAATGCCTAATTTATCATATTGGCGCTTGGGAAAGACTCCCTGATAAGCTAAATTATGAATGGTCAGCACAGAACGGGTATTTTTAAAAAACGGATCGTTATGATAATTTGTCTTTAATAAAACCGGAATCAAGGCCGCATGCCAGTCATGGCAATGAATAATGTCAGGAGAAAATTTAATCGATTTTAAAATATTAAAACTTTCATGACAAAAATGGGTAAAACGCTCTAAATTATCCTGATATTCTCCCCCTGCCTCACCATACAAACCTTCCCTGCCAAAATAATGATGATGCTCAATAAAACAAACCCGCACATTCTCCCCGATACGCACGATGGGCTCAGGTATGTGGATATTAGAAGTTTTATATCGTGGAGTAATAATGACAACCTCGTGCCCCAACTTTTCCAATGCCGGAGGCAAAGCCCCGCAAACATCCGCCAACCCGCCGGTCTTGGCAAAAGGCACCACTTCTGAGGCACACATCACGATTTTCATTATTTAACCTTTTCCATCTCAAGCCAGTTAGAACCTACTTTAACAGATGCTTTCATGGGTACTGATAAATCCATGGCACCTTCCATTTCTTCACGGACTAAGGATACCATTTTTTTTATTTCTTCTTGAGGCACGTCGAAAACTAGTTCGTCATGGACAGTCATGATCATGGTTGAAGTTAATTTTTGTTTGGCCAATTGGCGGCTGATTTTGACCATGGCTATCTTTATAATATCCGCAGCTGTGCCTTGCATGGGTGCGTTGATGGCTTGGCGTTCGGCAAATTGGCGTAGCCCCATATTACGGTTATTAATGTCCGGTAAATAACGGCGGCGGCCAAACAGTGTTGCCACATAACCTAAATCACGCGCTTTTTGAATTTCTCCGTCTAAAAATTGCCGCACCTTAGGGTATCGCAAAAAATATTTATCAATAAAAACTTGGGCTTCATTAATAGACACATCTAAATCTTTGGCCAAAGAAAAAGCTCCCATACCGTAGATAATGCCAAAATTGATCCGCTTGGCAGCATAACGCATTTTTTCATCAACCTCTGATTCAGGCACTTCAAACATTAATGAAGCTGTATACCGATGAATATCACCATCCCCTCGACATGCTTTCTTTAAATCTTCATCATCAGCTAATAACGCCAAAATCCGCAATTCAATCTGAGAATAATCTGCGGAAAGCAGCACATGGCCTTTAGCATAAGGCACAAACGCCCGACGGATACGCTGTCCAAATTCGGTACGAACAGGGATATTTTGTAAATTAGGATTGTTGGAACTCAGACGGCCCGTTTCTGCCCCCGCCTGATTAAAAGTCGCGTGCAAACGTTTATCCTGGTCAACTAAAAGCGGCAAAGCATCGATGTAGGTAGATTTTAATTTCGCCATCTGGCGGTACTCTAAAATCAACGCTGGCAAGGGATGCTGGGAAGATAATTTAGTCAGGACCTCTTCATTCGTCGAATATCCGGTTTTTATCTTTTTAACCACCGGCAATTTCAGGCGCTCAAATAAAATCTCGCTTAATTGCTTTGGGCTATTAACATTAAACGGAGTGCCTGCGATTTTAAATAATGATTCTTCAAGTTGGGCAATCCGTGTTTGGCATTCTTTAGATAATTTTTCGAGCACTGCAACATCAAGACCCACCCCACTGGCTTCCATCTCAAAGAGCACATCAGACAAAGGCATTTCCACGTCATAAAAAAGAAAATCTAATTTTTGTTCTTTTAATAAACGCTTTTGAATCGCATACAATTCGCGCATGCCTTCATCAGTGGCCCTCAGTGTCGGCAAATGATATTGGCCCTGCCCGCCGGACAATAAATAATCTGCCAAATAAACATCGAAGATTTTATGCTTTAACTGACTTTCAGTAACATTCCCAGCTTTGCGTAAGGTTTTTAAATCATAGGCGATAAAAACAGGCTTGCCTTCATCACTACCCTCAACCCACGTCTTCAAATCTGCAAAAGATTCTTGAGGCAAGGCATCTGCAGGTGCATATTCTTGAGCAAATTTTCGAAATTCTAATTCATTAAAGAGCGCGTATAATTTAGCACGGTCAGGCTCTGGGAAAGCCAGATCATCGAGATTGGCATCCAAAGACACTTGATCATCCAGGGCAGCTAATTCTTTACTTAGAAACGCGTTTTCTCGAGAAACGATTAATTTCTCCTGCAATTTAGCAGGTGTTATTTTATCAACATGCTTATAGATTCCTTCTAAAGATTTGAACTCCTCAATGAGTTTGCAGGCCCCTTTTTCACCAATGCCTTTCACTCCGGGAATATTATCTGACGCGTCACCCGCCAAAGCTATATAATCGGTGATTTGAGATGGGTTCACCCCAAATTTCTCGACAACATCTTTAGTATCAATGACTTTTTCCTGACGCGGGCTGTATAATTTAATGTGGTCATCAACTAATTGGGCCATGTCTTTATCTTCAGTGGCAATAAATACATCCACACCCGTTTTGGCAAAACGTAGGGCCAAGGTTGCCATCACATCGTCAGCTTCAAAACCTTCCAATTCAAAAATCTGAAAACCATAAGCACTGACTAGTTCACGGATTGTTTTGATTTGAATGACCAAGTCATCAGGCATGGCTTGGCGTTGAATTTTATACTCAGCATACTTTTTCTGGCGATTAGTTTTCTTGCCGACATCAAAACAAACTGCCACATGCGTTGGCTTACAATCCGCCAGCATCTTACGTAAAATATTACAAAAACCAAAGACAGCGTTAGTTGGCACGCCTTTGGAATTTTTCAAAGCTTTGACCGCATAAAAAGCCCGGTAGCAAAGACCATGAGCATCAATAAGAAAAACACGATCAGACATAATTGGATAAAATTAGAGAATTTCTTCTTCTCGGCCTGTGATATTATCTTGACGCTGTATTATTCCTAAAAGACGTTCATTGTCCTGAGGAGAGTTAAAAATAACTGTACCCACCAAATGATCAGCATGGGCATAAATTTTCTTGTAGATATTTTGAGGGCCGTCAAATTTTAAATATTCCCTGCCGCCTTCAGGCAATTTTGTCCATCCAGCGTAAAAACCGTTGAGCACATTTAGGCCGAATTTAACCGGCGCAAACGGCATGACAAGCGGCTTAAAACATTCTTCAATAGAAATTTTATCTTCATCTGTCAATGTAGGCTCTGAAAGCATACGGATATCGGCACGGGCTTCATCGAAAATAACTGTATCACAAGCTAAAACCTTCCCCGTCTTAAGCTTTACAGCCTTAACATCCGCATCTCCTAAAATTTCTTCAATCGCGTTATCGCTAAATACCCGAATCCCACGTCCTTCCAAAATTTGCTTAAGCAAAAGCCCTGTTTCTTCATCGAAAATATCCGGTAAAAAGCCTGAAGACGAAGAAAGCACTGTCACTTCTTTTTTAAGATGGCTTAACGCACAAGCCATATTCAACCCTTGAATATTCGAAACAACAACTGTCACACTATCCGCAAAAACTAAATGTTTCTTCATTGCCTTTATTGAAGATACGCGCCAGCAATCAAATACACCTGTCCGCTGATGCCCGCGGACGTTAGGCAAAATCAAATGCCCTGTGTCCACCACCACCAAACGGTCATACCCGATTTGCGTTTTTTTATCGGTGGTCAAATACCTGCGCTTGACGCTAATACGCGCTAAACTTTCGGTGGTAACTACTTGGGGATGGAATGCTGCTAAAAAAATCTCTGATGTTTTGTACATATGCTGTTCATTGGTTGATGCAGCTAAAACAGCCGGAAGCAGTGCACGGTCATAAGGCAAAACACCCTCAGTTGTAAAAAGGGTAACCTCCTCATCTTTGTGATGTGAAAGGATATTTTCAATAATAGGAAGTACGTCTAAAGAATTTCCAACGACAAGGGTTTTCATGATTATTTTATTATGTCATCCTGAGTGAAACGAAGGATCTTAATAGAATTAATTCTTTTTGAGATTCTTCGCTTCGCTCAGAATGACAGTCTTTCATTTCAAATAGAATTTTGAATCTTAAAAGCTTTAACAGCATTATTCATGAGCATCACCGACGTAACCGGGCCAACCCCACCGGGAACCGGCGTGATATACGAGGCTTTTTCTGCGGCAGAAATATAATCCACATCACCAACCAATTTGCCATCTACTTGATTGATCCCCACATCAATCACAATAGCACCATTCTTGATCCACTCGCCCTTGACAAAATTAGGCTTACCCAATGCCGCAATCACCACATCCGCATCATGCACCACAAAGGCCAAGTCAATGGTTTTTGAGTGACAGATGGTGACCGTCATATCTTCTTTAAGGAGCAACAGGGCAACAGGTTTTCCCACAATTTCAGAACGGCCTATCACGATCGCATGTTTTCCTTTTAAATTAACACCAGAGGATTTCAACAATTCCAACGCTGCTGCCGGCGTACAAGGGAATATCCCCTCTTCTCCCATCAACAAAAGCCCAAAATTTGTCAAATTCATCCCTTCAATGTCTTTATAGGGAGCAATCGCATTGATGATCGTTGAAAAATTCATATGCGCCGGCAGAGGTTTATTGACAATAATGCCGTGGACATGATCATAACTATTTAACTCTTCGATCAATTTCAAGACATCGTCTTGGGTACTGTCAGCTTTAAAATTTTGCAACTCATAATGAATGCCAACACTTTGTGCAGTTTTTTGTTGGGATGCTGCATACGAAAGGCTGGCCGGATCATTGCCTACCACGATACTAAAAATCCGCGGGATTTCACGGACAGAAGATTTTAAAGAATGGATTTCTGTGGTTAAGTGTTCTTTGAGCTTGGAAGCTAATAATTTACCGTCGAGAATTTGTGCGCTCATGAATTGATCCTCACCATGATCCTGGCACCATTAAAGGCAGACATCAAAAGTTCAAGGGCAACTTCCACATCCGAAAGAAGGTACGGATTACCTTTTTCAGCTAGATAAGGGGTCAATTGAAGGGCCTTATAACAGAGTTTACAAACCTCTAAGGGCACTGCCTTTGCCTCTTTTGCTGCCTGTTTCTGCGCCTTTTTATCTAATACACGAGCTGCAGAAACTTTCAAATAAGCTTCGCTGTCAAGACTGGCCAGCTCAAGCAATCTCAGGCGCATCGGTTCACTTTGTGTCAAAATTTTAACCAGATGTTTTTCAACTGCAGGGCTATTGGCTTTACGGCCAATAGAATAGTTAGTCACCATAGAGATCAACCCCACAGCCATGGCCCCGGCCAAGGCCGCAGCTGAGCCGCCGCCGGGTACAGGCTCACGACGGGAAAGCTGGTCTAAATATTCTTGTATGGTTTTTTCTTTAAAATTAATTGTCATAAAGTTTTCTTCGAATGTCAATATTCCCTGTTTCTTGATCGTCAAATAACTAGTGTCATTGCGAGGAACGCCTTTCAGCGAGGAAGCAATCTATTGATCAGAAGCATTTTTATATTAACGGAAAGACAATCTTATTTCAATTTAAAAAATAAAAATCACCTGGAAGAAAAACCCAACAATTGCGGTAAATTATTCAATGGCTTAATTTCAATGTCCTTAATATAAAGCCCATTGATTTCGATATTACCCAGCGCCTTTAAATCCATAGGCTGGCTCAACGCGGCTTTATCGGAGTCCACCTCCAACTTCATTCGCTTAGCAGTTAAATCGATGCCACCAAGGCTTCGGCTAGTTTTTTTATTACTCCTTAAATATATTTTATTCGCTAAAGAAGGTGATTTAATGACCATAGCAGCATCTGCAATCTCTCTCAATTCAATAGCAGCATCTTTCGTAGAAAAGCCATCATCAGCTTCTTTGGATGTCATTTTCTCAGACAAATTTAACAAGCGTTCCCCTACACTCAAACTCTTTACCACCTTTTTCTTCAATATATCCGGCTCTTCAGAATACTTATCGTAAACCATTAAACTTGACGCCATTGAGCGTTCATGATGATAAGAATTAAATTCTGGAAGAATATAGGAAACAACTTTCAAAAAACTATAAAGATCCCGTCTATCTTCAATATTTAATGGTGAAAAATATTCGGTTCCTCTTTCTGGCTTCTCTCCCAATATCCCTGAGAAACCAAAATCAATCAACATAATTTTTCCATCAGCATTAACAAGAATATTCTGGGGCTTCACATCATTATGACTGATTCCCAAATTTTGAAGATTCCATAAAATTTCAGCTAAGTCAGCCAAGATACCAATACGTTGCGCAAGAGAAAATTTTATCCAAATATCTGATAATTTGCTATTTCCATCCTCGCCCTGAACCAAGACGCTCTCGGCATCTTCAATTCCTTCCATCCTTATCCAAATCCGACCATCATCCGTCCTGCCCCATGCAAGAAACTTAGGAACACCTGAAACATGATGACGATTCAAAAATATTAAAAATGCCATTTCATTCATTATTAATTCTTCGTTAATTAAACTGTTCTCTTGATTCTCCCCTATCTTTGTTACTTTGTAAAATTCCTTTTTAGGATCGTTTCGAGATTTGTAAATTACATTTCGCTCCCCATGACCTATCTCTTTAAGAAGAGCTGTTTCTAAACTCTCGTTTGATCTATACTGCCCTCTCTTCAAATCATATTTAATCTTATCTATTTGCGGCTTAGCGAAATGAACAATAACTTTTTCTATAATTTGATCTTTTTTGAGAAAACTCAGCGAATATCTTAAATTGCCATTGATATCAACTGCTTCATCCCCTAATTTAAAATTATCCCTTATTACATCTTTAAAATATCTCAAATTCTTATCTTGAAACGTAAATTCTTTGGGTTTTAAGGTATAATTAAAATTTATAATCCAGTTTCTGTAGCCGTTTTCAATAATGTACATTTTAAATAAAGCTAACCCAAATATCAAATACCCTTCTTCTCGCCGCCCTTCCTCATCAAAAATTCTATTCATCGAAACTACTTTTTCCTTATGATTCACTGAGCAATCAATCCCTCCAATACTTTCTCCATTTTCTGTTCTAATATCAAACTCAAGATTTTCTATTTCATCTTTACGCTCTGATTTTATTAGATTAAGAGCTACTTCTTTTTCTATAACCTTCTCTATTGGAGTTGAAGAGTCCGGACCACTTGATACAAATCCAACAATTTGTGTAGACCTCATTGCTGCTTTGACGATCTTTTTATCAATTTGCGATATTGTATTAACCACTACCTTTATGGCCTGATCGGTATTTTCTTTTACAGACAAAGCTGTTATCGCATTGTCTAAAGTTATCGCTACTTGTTCAAAATCATTTTGGTTCTTTGGTATTTCAACGCCCATCATCTTGTCTTCATAAACAACATTGCGTAATTCTCCAACAAAACCACCTGAAAAATATTTTCTGGGAATCATTTCTTGGGTCATAAGATCCGGCTCTTCTTTAATGTAATTATAGACGCCTTTTTTAAAGGCCTTAAGATAACGTTGGTAAATAGCTTCTATGTCATTCTGAGGTGTAACCGAAGAATCCAAAGGTGCCTTAAAATCCTTCGGAGCAACCAGCGAATGCCCGGCATGAGGGCCTCTGCTCAGGATGACAGAATGGTCATAATGAATACCCGTGACTTTATTTTGATCCATATACTTGCGGCCGAGAATACTGTCTTTCATATATTTCTTGAACCATACGGCCAAGATAAGCGAATAGTACACCTGACGCAGGACAGCAAAATTTTGGCCTTCGTTGACTTCTTTTTCGAGCAGAGGGATGACGATTTCACGGACGATTTGGGAGCCTAGGGTATTAATGTTGTTCTTGTTCTGGATTCCCGCTTTCGCGGGAATGACTTTGGAAGACGTGGGAATGATAGTATGTTTTTCTAACGATAAATAATCTTCTTCCAGCATGACCTTCAAAGTAGCTTTGACCACAAAGGCGGTATTGCCGTGTACGTAGACTTTTGATTGATCTGGGACTATCCAGACTTTGTTAAAAGTGTTAACAGGCATATTGGTAGTTCCGAATTTCTGTTGAGCTTCTTCGTATACCCGCTTCCAAAATTTACGCCCGATTTCGCTTTCCGGATAGATCAATGACGCTGTCACTTGCTTTAAAATATAGTCCTCAGCTAACAAATCACGCCCCATATCGGTTTGGCCGAAGCTTTCAGGGATGATACGGTTTTTTTCGTAAGGACTTAGGTTGACCCAAAGGTCATTTTCTGAAGTGGTGATGGCGGCTAAGAAATATTTGACAAGTTTGGATGATTCTTGTTTGAGTTGTTCTTGCTGTGGATCCCCCATTAAACCATGCGGGGATGACATATGTCCTTTATTAAAGTCACCTCTATCCAAGATGAAATTGAATTTGAATGGGTTGTCGGGGTATACGGTTACACCTTTAAAGACTGGTGGATTTTCTGGTGGGCTTAAATGAACCATGACACCAGGAGGCGGTAAACGAAGTTCTTGAGCTTGGGCTGTTGGTAGTGGTCCAAAAGTGTTAAGCAAAAAGGCTAACAATATGATCAAAGACAGGGCTTTACGCATATCTAATTAAAATATGCCACATATCTAGATAAAAAACAAGCTGGGGAGGGTTATTTTAAGTCAAAAAGCAGGAATTCAGATTCACTTGAGGATTTAAACTGTAGGCTTGTCTCTCTTTCAACTGCTGCTGCATCACCTGCTTTCAAAATATTCACATTAGCCGATACTGATCCAGAAATCATTTGGATCCACGCGCCACGATCTTTACCAACCCTAAAATCAAGTTCATGGCCTTTAGAAAGTCGCCCTCGAAAAATTTTGGCATCCTGATGGATCTTCACAGGAAATTCAATAAGACTGTCCTTTTGGTCCACAGGTAATAAATTTTGTTCATAAGCAGGCTTAAGATTTTTTGCATTAGGAGTGATCCAAATTTGAAGCAAATGAACTTCTTTCTTAGAAGACGCATTAAATTCACTGTGCACAACACCCGTGCCAGCACTCATCTTCTGGACTTCACCTGGATTAATAATCCCCTCATTACCCATGCTATCTTTATGTTTCAATTGGCCTGAGAGAACATAGGTAATAATCTCCATATCACGATGGGGATGTGAACCAAAACCTTGAGCAGGCGCCACCCGGTCTTCATTGATCACACGCAAAGAGCGAAAGCCCATCCATTGGGGATCATGATAATCCGCGAAAGAAAATGAATGATAGCTATCAAGCCACCCATGCTGGACATGACCGCGGTCTTGCGATTTTCTGATAATGATCATAACCTGCTCACTTCCCGGAAGTACGCCGGTTCTTGACAATTCTATGGGAATTATGGTATATAATAATTCCCCTTATAGAATTTCTAAAATTTTAATCCCCCTGCTTACTGCACTTCATGGAATAGAGGATTTCATGAAAGACATACAAAGCGGATATTCACAATACTTTAACCTACGGCATAATCGCCAAGGACCGCTTTGGCAAGGTCGCTTCGGCAATAGAATAATCACTTCGGAAAAACAGCTAACTGACACCATCAACTATATTCACTTCAATCCTGTCAAAGACTTGCAATATTCCAAGCCAGAACTTTGGCCTTATTCATCATATAACCTGCGCACTTCCGGGAAGTGAGCAGGTTTCATGAGCTTAAAAAATGTTCTGCATCGAGAGCAGCCATGCAGCCGGTTCCGGCGGAGGTGACTGCCTGACGGTAAATCTTATCTTGAACATCTCCGGCGGCGAAGACGCCTTCGACATTAGTTTTAGTACTGCCCAGTTTTGTTTTAATATACCCTGTCTCATCTAATTCCAATTGCCCTTCTAAAAAACCCGTATTGGGCAAATGCCCGATGGCATAAAATAATCCACCCACAGGTAAAACGGTTTCAAGATTAGTTTGGGCATTCTTAACTTTTAAACCCGTAACACTCTTATCCCCCAAAACTTCTAAAGGAACCGTATTAAACATGATTTCAATTTTAAGATTATTTTTAGCACGTTCCTGCATGACCTTGGAAGCCCGCAGCACATCACGGCGCACAACCATCAGGACTTTAGAGGCAAATTTTGTCAAATAGGTCGCTTCTTCAACCGCTGAATCGCCGCCTCCAACAACAGCCAGCACTTTATTGCGGAAAAAAGGCAGAGCACCGTCACAAACTGCACAGGCAGAAATGCCCCTCTGCCATAAATTTTCTTCACCAGGAAGATGCATGCGTTTGGCAGTGGCACCTGTGGAAATAATCAAGGCATTGGCCTGGTACCCTTCGCCTGCAGCCCATACTTTGAAAGGCCTTGTCGAAAGGTCAACCTTCTCAACAGTCTCTGTAACAATACGCGCACCACAATGCAAAGATTGCGCACGCATTTTATCCATTAAAGCAGGGCCGGAGATTTCTAAATATCCAGGATAGTTTTCAACTTCGGTGGTAGTCGTCAACTGACCACCGGCAGCAACACCAGCGGCAAACATCCCTTCAAACATCAAAGGGTTTAACCTGGCGCGGGCGGCGTAAATGGCTGCGGTATGCCCCGCAGGTCCGGAGCCGATTATAATTAAATTTTCCATTGCTCATGATCTGGATTCCCGCTTTCGCGGGAATGACAGACAACTGTGGAATTAAACTAAAAAGCCATCCAAAATCTTTGACGGATCTTTTTTGACTGCTTTGTCGACCAAACCATGCAGGATACTGTCATAACGGGGCTTTTCTTTATTTTGAAAAAACAACCCAAAATACCGACGCTCCGCAGCACCATACTGGAACGCTTGGGCCAAATTCGAAGGGTCATGTTCAAGCACCTCGGTCTTATCTGCCAGGCGGCGATCTGGTTCAATACCATTGGGGTGTTTTAAAAATGAAAACCAATTTGAATTTTTATGATCAAAATTATTCGGATCAAAATGCGGACAGCGCTGGGAAATATGCACAAAGGCAAAACCCGGATGATCGAAAGCTGTTTTCATCGTGTTGGTCAAATGGTCAGGGATCCAATCCGCGGTTGACGCCACAAAAGACGCACCTAGCCCCAAGGCCACGGTAATAGGGTTTAACGGGTTCAAATATGAGCCCTGCGGCTGGGTATTGGTCGGATGGTTCTGACGTGTGGTGGGCGATGTTTGGTTTTTGGTCAACGCGTACATTTCATTGTCATACATCAAAAATACGCATTTAAAATTCTTATTGATCCCATGGATCAAATGATTGCCCCCGATGCTCATCGCATCCCCGTCCCCGGCATGCACAAACAAATTCAAATCTGGACGGGCCAAAGCAACACCTAAAGCAATAGGTATCGGACGGCCATGGATGGAATGTACGCCATAGGTGTTAAAATAATTCGGCGCACGCCCTGAACAGCCGATACCTGAAACATTGACTGTTTGGGAAGGTATTAACTGACGGTCAACGATAAAACGTTTTAGGCCCATGATAATACCAAAATCCCCGCAGCCAGCGCACCAGCGCGGATTTTCGGTATTTAATTCTTTAATGGTAATCGGCATAGGAGCCGGTTTAGATAATGTATCGGTCGTCATTTGAGGACCTCCTGAATTTTTTTCATAATGATTCTTGGACGCAAAGGCCGGCCGGTTGCTTCGGCAATCAGCGGATGAATGTCCTTTAGAGTTTCTGATCTTAATAATAAAGCTAATGGTGATGGCTTAAGCGCGTCTCCATAAGCCACCTCCACCGTCATTACTTTTTTATATTTAGCAAAAATTTCCTTAAGCATCAATGGGAAAGGATACACCACGCGGAAATTCATGCCTGATGCCGGTACACCGTTCTTTTCGCACATATAAATAGCTTCTTCAATGGCCCCACGGCTTGAACCCCAGCCCACGATCAAAATTTCATTCGTATCACGACCGAACATTTCCGGAACTGTCAGGGCACGGCGGACATGATGGATTTTTTCATTACGCGTCGCGTGAGAACGCTGATGATCATCAGAGAAATAACTGATCTTACCATTCTCATCGGTATTAAGGCCGGTCAGACGGCGCATCCCGCCTTCTGTGCCCGGCGTGGTTTGCTTAGTACGGACCATTTCAATGGGACCGGTTAAACGCTTCATATGAAAACGATCAAAGACAAAATCCGGAATATCATCCACATTTTTCATCTGCACCAAAGGAAACTTGGCTAATACTTTATAACTGTTAGCGGTCTGGAAATCGCTTAAGATAAAAACCGGTACGCGCAATTTTTCCGTCAGGTAACGGGCTAAATGCGGCGCGTAGAAACAATCAATGATATTGGAAACACCGATGATGATCTTGGTATAATCGCCGTGACTGCCGCAAAGGGCTGCCAGCACATCTGACTGTTCGGTTTTTGTCGGCATACCCGTCGACGGCCCAGAACGCTGCACATCAATGACAATCAATGGGATTTCCGCAGCTGTGGCAAAACCAATAAATTCCTGTTTCAAAGACAGGCCCGGGCCTGAGGTCGCGGTCACCGCAGGCTGGCCGGCATAATATGAACCAACCGCAGTGCCAATAGCTGCAATTTCATCTTCTGCCTGATGCACCACCCCGCCATAAGCCGGAAAATTCTTAGCCAAGGTGTGCATGATAGAAGAAGCTGGCGTGATGGGATACCCGGAATACAATTTAATCCCGGCATCAATAATTCCCATGCTCATCGAAGTGTTCCCGTCGATAAGGATCTGGGCTCCCTCACGCTTATGGCTTTGCACTTCATAACGGAAGAATACTTTTTCTTTGGCTAGTTGATACCCGTTATGATACAGGGTGACGTTCTTGGCCATGATATCTTCCTTAAGTTTCTTGCCAAAAGTTTTGATAATCTCTTTTTGGACCATTTCCTCGTCCATATTATAAATATAAGACAACATACCCAAATAATGCAAATTCTGCCCCTTGCCGCCCAACTCTTTGACAATGGTTTGAGATTCAGGATCAACATTAAAAGGAATAACGCTAAGCCCCAATTTGGTGCAGCGCTTGAGCACCATTTCGTAGGAATCCGGATTCGCCTCCTGATCTCCCATATCCAATAAAATCTTGGCATTAACATTGAACTCATTGTCATCGAGACGGCGATCCAAGACAATTTCATGCGCAGCTAAAATTAAATCCGTATCATTACCTATATTGGTGACGTCGAAATCCGCCAGACGGATAATGACGCCTGAAAGAGCTGGACGGCTGCGGGCTGGCGGCGAAATTTCCGCAGGAATCATCGGCTCAACATAAACATATTGGCCCATGCCCACAAAAGCTCCGAGCAAAATATCCCCTGCTTTTTGAGCACCTGTACCGGCATCCATGAGCAATTCAAATCTGGTGACTGGACGTTTCTCGAGTGACATATTAAACCTCTTCCCTTCTTCTATCTATGGAAAATAATGGAGTTAGATAAAAATACCGCATTTTATTTACTATAGCACTGTGAAAAGCTTTGGCAAGAAAAAACCTAAAGGATTTTTTACCTTCAAAGGGCAGGCCGCAATTCTTTCAAACCTTTTAACAAGGCCTTAGAACCATGGGACACCGCGTCTTCCTGCGGAAAATTTTCTTTTAATAGTTCATCTAGGCCAATTTCAGATTTTATACTAAAACCGGCATCCTGAATCATACGCAAGGTACGGACATTGGTCGCCCCCTTTGCATTCAAATACCCTTGCAAAAACAACGAATTCGCCGGATATAACGCCATTATTTCCATTGAACGCAAATGCAATTCACGCCCGGCAGCGACCCGAATCTCTGCAGAGGGATTTAAAAACCTGAATAAACATAAAATCCTTAAAATAAAATCCGGAGATAAATTTGATTCCTGCGGCGACAAAACGTTACCTTCAATGGGCACCAGTAAATTAACAGGTATAGACTCTGCTTTCAACGAGCGCAAGCGACGGGCCACATCAATGATATCAGCATGCTCTTCACCCATCCCGACAATCATCCCGGAACAAACTTTAAGGCCAGCGCTCTTGGCGGCTAAAAGAGTATTCAAACGATCAGCAAAGGTATGGGTTGTACAAATTTGCGGATAATGAGCTTCTGAAGTATTTAAATTATGATTTAACCGATCCAAGCCTGCTTGTTTTAATTGCATTGCCCCATCGTTAGAAACAAAACCAGTAGAAACACAAATTTCTTTACCGGGAAATTCAGATTTAATTTGAGCTAAAACCCGTTTGAGGCGATCAATGCGTGATTGGGAAGCCTGACGGCCAGCAAAAACCATGCAATAACAAGAAGCACCCTTGGAATAGGCTGTACGCGCTTCGACAAGCATTTCCTCATCAGATTTCATGCCGTATTCTTCAATCTCAGCAGTGGATGATTTAGCCTGGGCGCAATAATGACAATCTTCCTGACAATGGCCATTTTGGGCATTATTAAGGATATGCACCCGCACTTCCTGGCCAAAATAGGTTTTACGCACCTGATAAGCAGCATCCAGCAGCGGCAGAATTTCAAGCGAAGCATCAGATAATATCCGCGCACAAGTGGAGTTATCGAGTTCCTGGCCTTCTAAGCTTTTACGGGCTAATTCTGTATAAAAGAAACGATCCATAGAAAAATAATATCACAGAAAAACAATGAATTGTCAACAGCCGTATTATTTTAGGTTGACAATGGGGATGGGCCATCTAAAAATGCTTTCAAATCATTTAAAGGCTTTTCACTTATGATAACCGGCACATAGCCTGAAGCATCACCGAGACGCGCAAACATGGCCGCATCAATATGGAATTTAATCCCTTCACTGTCATTCCCGCGAAAGCGGGAATCCATTACCTTCGTCTGCACCTTCATCCTTGCAGCAGTTAAATCAATACCACCTTTATCTTCACCAAACATGGCCCCATCTAAAACAGCATCAATTTTACTCAATAAATCAACACTCTTTTGAGACTCTAATCCATGCTGAGCAATGTAACTCGTTATACTACTATTCACGGAGCCCCTAAGAGACCTCAACAAAGAAACATTCTCTTTAAATAAATAATGCAAATACTCCTCCTGCACTTTATCATTCGTGATTTCTAAAAAAAACCTTATCATCTGTTGGTAAATTACATTATACTCGTCCTTTTTAGTTTGACTTATACCTTGAGCGTCTATAAGTAACATTCTTCCTGCAGATGTTACAAATGGGGTCACATCATACGGCATGGACAATTCCGGTTTGATTAAACTTAGCCTATCATTAATCGTTCCCAAATCCTTTAACGTTTCAAGGGTTATAAACTCTGCCGCTTTCCCCTCCATTTCACCTGGAACAATATCCATCACAATGCTAACCCTGCCAAATTCATCTGTAAACAAACCATGAACCCTTGGACCAACGCCTCGCCTATCATAAGTAAATTCATCTTCATAGTCACTCATCGTCAACTTATTATCCCTATCCGCAAATTGAGAATTATATATAGCCCTGATGGCGACCGGAGTTCCATCATCCAACCAGCCTAATCTCACCACCCCTTTTGAACCATTATGCACATGACTTGCTAAGAAAATATCTACCCCTTCGGACAAATTAACATGAATTTCACCCGGTCGAGCTTTATTAAGGTCCGGCTCTCTAATTGAAACGGGATAATCTGCCGGCAGGTCTTCTGGTCTTATATTTTTTGTAAACAATAAACGATACGGTCTTTTACTTAAATGTAAAAACTGCTCAATCCCCACCCCTCCACCAAGACCTAAAGGCTCAGAATTATTCCTTTTATCTCCTGCTATTGATTCTAATCTTTGAATGCTTTCAGGCACAATCAATGCGTGATCTTGAAATTTTACCGAAGCCATGGCCCGAAGGAATTTCGCCAAATCAACTACTTTTAAAGCCCCTAAACAAACTGGCGCATACCCTTCTGATTCAGGATCATTTGCCGCTTCCACCTCTTCATAAGAACCACGATCAGGAAAACTTTGAAAAGACTTCGTAAACTTATCTATTTCATTCTTTTCTTTCTTATTCGGATTTGGCTTATAAAAAAATTGGTATGGTTTACCATTTGGGCTTGGATTTCTTCTAAACCATACTAAAGCATTTTTTTGTACTGTCCCCACTACTGGACCAAAACCAAATGTATTGATTAAGTATGAGCGCAAAAAAATACTGGAGGCATTAGCAGAAACCGTTCTTGAAAAAATAATCTTATTTGGATAATGAAAATCCCAATCGAAATACAAAGCCAATAAGAAACGCATTAACCACTGCTCTCGTCAATATGAATTCCCTCAAGATCTAAAATATCATGATCTTTCTTATTTTCTCGTCCATAAATATAAGCTACTGGAGTTTTCATATCGCTTAATAATTCCAACATAAAAGCATTCCCTTTGATTTTATTTTCTGAATACACATCTCTTACAACAGGAAATTCGACCGCTGTTCCATTCGTAAGATTAACAGTGTAATGTTCACCTTTTCTTTTGACCTGAATAATTTTTTCAGCTTTCATCGACTGATCCGCTAACATTAGCTTTCCTGGGACTTGAATAGGACTAAATTGACTGGCAATATCAATTAAACGCTCTTTACTAAATTGAGCATAATTTATTTTTAAAATTGTATGCAATAAAAGGCGAAGGTTCGTACCCTCCCACCCACCTGAAAAATATTTTCTTGGTATTACTTCTTGAGTTACAGGGTCTGTATCTTCTTTAATAAAATTAAATACACCTTTTTTGAAGGCTTGGAGATATTGTTGATAAACGTATTCTACGTTGTTCTTGTTCTGGATTCCCGCTTTCCCGGGAATGACAAACAACTGTGAGTGTCCGTCATGAGGACCAAGGCCTTGAATTTTATTTTTATCCGCATACACCTGTTCTAAAATACTGTCCCTAATTTTATTTTTGTACCACGTCGCTAAAATGAGTGAATTATAAACTTGGCGAAGTTGGGAAAAATTCTTTCCGTCGTTGACCTCACGAGTTAGCTCGGGGATGATGATTTCGCGGACGACTTGGGAACCAAGTTCGCTGGTCATACGGTTGTTTTGAATGGTTGTATGTTTTTCCAACGACAAATAATCTTGCTCTAACATGACTTTTAATTTACTATCCACGACAAAGGCGGTGCCGGCTTTGGGGTTTTCATAGACAACAGCTGTTTCTGGCACTATCCAGACTTTGTTGAATGTGTTTACAGGAATATTGGTTGTACCAAATTTCTTTGTAGCTTCTTGATAAATACGTCGCCAAAATTCTTTGCCTATCTTATCCTCT
>Ga0206797_1059_pt1 | contig 23325 bp, 19 predicted proteins | sample Alteio_BWOrgCont_69_FD_152894 | JGI IMG/M metagenome (GOLD analysis project Ga0206797, IMG submission 152894) | Enriched cells from forest soil in Barre Woods Harvard Forest LTER site, Petersham, Massachusetts, United States -... | ecosystem: Environmental > Terrestrial > Soil > Temperate forest >...
AGCGGAATATAGCTGCTGCAGGCGTAGCCATCCACCCGGTGGCGCCGCAGGGTGTTATTGCATTTAGCCTCGCTATGCTGCGGGCAGTATGGGGGCCGCTGGGCTTTTTTACTTCCGTAAAGAAGCCTTTTGTGATGAGTTTCAGGCAATGGCAGTTTGCGTTTACGAACGGGATGCCCGAAGACGCCCAAATTGCCGCTTACGAAAAATATTGTATACCGGAATCAAAGCTGGTATCGCGGGACGGACTGACGAAAGTGGCGCATATCGATTTTACGAAGTATCATCCGCCTTTATTGATCACTTCCGGGAGCGAAGATCATATTGTTCCCGCCAAATTGAATTACGCCAATTTTAAAAAATATCAATCCAATGCAATCACGGATTATAAGGAATTCAAGGGACGGAACCATTTTGTACTGGGACAGCCGACCTGGCAGCAGGATGCTCAATATATTTATGAGTGGTTAAAAATTTGAATTTTTGAATACTGGTTTTAATTGAGCACATTTACACTTCCCGTCAGTATTCTACTCCGCTAAATTACAACGCTAATACTGTCTTTATGCTGAAAATAATCTCATTATTTTGTGTTTTGTTTTTAAGCGGGCTCAGCGGTGCCGGTCGGAATTTGGCGAAAATACCCTCCGGGGGTTTACTTCAGCACATTCAGCAAAGCAAAGCGGATACCGGCCGCATAAAATTTTTGCTTGCGCTAAGCAAACAGCTAATACTTAAATCAGGGGCGGGTAAACCACAGATCGACAGCGCTTATGCCCTTGAAAAACAGACGGAACAGTTAAGCATTAAAGCAAACGACTTAAAAAATCTGGGAAAAAGCATGTTAATAGCTGCCCTGATAGAAAATAAAAAAGGCGACAAAAAAAACGGATTACTATTATCGCAGAAAGCATTGTCGCTTTTTATCCAATTGAAAGACCCCGGGGATGAAGCAGAAGCTTATATAATTATTGGCCAGCACTATGGCGATAGCGGAAAGGATGTGCTGTTGAAAATTGCATTTTATAAAAAAGCTATTCAATTGTTTGAAGAAGTGGGTGCTAAAGAGCGGCAGGCGACTACACTAACAGATCTCGCAGATTTTCAGCAGGAAATTTTTCAATTTAATGATTCTAACAATAATCTTTATGAGGCACTATCCATATACCAGGCCATCGGCTATAAACCGATTCAAAATGTTTATGACTTGCTTGGCAGTAACCTGGCTCAAACCGGTGACCTCGCTAATTCGTTAAAATATGAATTATCAGCTATAAAAACCGGCGAGGGATTAAAAGATACTACCTTGCAAATGTGCACGATATACTTTAGAACAGCTTCTACGTATCATAATTTAAGAAAAGAAGAACAATCGATATTTTATGGGCTGAAGGCGCTTAAAATAGCCCGGAGGTTTAATGATCAGCAATCCGTTATAATTATTTCTCAGGGCCTGGGTGTATGTTATTACATGTTATATAAGTACAACGACGCACTTGCTATACTAAAACAGCTGCCGGAAAAATATATTTCGGAAAAAGATACCGGTACCCGCGTGGATTATTACTGCCAGTTTGTTTTTAATTATATTAAAATTAATGAGCTCGGCCTGGCAAAGCTATATTTTGACAGGATGAACGTATTGTCGAAAGCCGGTGCAGCAGGGCGGGGAGAGGCGTTGATTGCCTTTATAAAATATTATGCAGCAACCAATCAATACCAGCTCTCTTATCCTTATTGACAAGAGAACAAAATCCTGCTGGAAAAAGGAAGAGATTTACAATCGATGAGCAGAAACGCATACTGGTGGTTCCAGGCAGATTTGGCGTTGGGAAAATACCGGTCGGCTATTGATCATTACGCGCAATATAAATTACTGTCTGATTCCGGCTTTAAAATCTCCCATAACAAACAAACAGACGACCTGGAAACAAAATATCTGTCAAGGGAAAAAGACCAAAACCTTACAGCGTTAGAAAAGCAATCCCAGTCAGACGCGCAGCAGGCCATACTAAATCGCAATGTATTCATTGGGGGCTTGTTAGCATTGCTGATTTTGCTGGGCTTAACCTATAGTCGCTACCGCCTTAAACAACGCAGCATTTTACAGCTTCAGGCTAAACAGCATGAAATAAACCATGCGAATGTTTTACTGCAAAATTTGGTTACAGAAAAAGAGTGGCTTTTGAAAGAAGTGCATCACCGTGTAAAAAATAACCTTCAAATAGTAATGAGCCTCCTCAGTTCGCAATCAGCTTACCTGGAGAACAGTGTGGCTATCGACGCTATTCGTGAAAGTCAGAACAGGGTGCAGGCCATATCATTGATCCACCAAAAATTATACACAAGTGACAATGTCGCCAGCATTAACATGCCGGCTTACGTGGCCGACCTGCTGGAATACCTGGCCGATAGTTTCGATACCCGCAAACGTCACATCATGTTCGAACAGGTGATAGAACCATTTAACATCGACCTTGGACAAGCGGTACCCCTCGGCCTGGTATTAAATGAGGCGATAACCAATGCGATCAAATATGCCTTTGGAGTGGATGGCGGACAAATTATCGTTGCACTCCAATTAATTAAGGATGAAACATTACTTTTAACCATTGCAGATAACGGCCAGGGCTTACCTGCGAACTTAGATTTGCAGCATACCAACACTTTGGGCATGGAAATGATGAAGGCTTTAAGCAAACAACTGGGGGGTGAATTTAAAATAGAAAATAAATCCGGAGTACGTATTAGCATCGAGTTTCATATTGAGAAAGTACTGTCAGGCTTGCCCGAAAAAAGTTTTGTAACCGTTTAATCAAATTGCAATTTTTACAGTAAACAACTTATAGGTTCGATGTGGTCAACTAAAGTCCGGGCAAGACCAACTGTAAACCTTTTTCAGAACGGTGACGCACGATTTTGTCCCAAAACTGCCCCAACTTGCACCAGACTGCATCACACGAGCGTATAACTGGATGATAATCAATGAGATCTGCATCACGTACATCAACTGCATCATCTGCATCATGTATTTGTGACGCAATGGTCCCTGATTTACACAGCCAAAAAGCACAAAGTCCGCTTTCATTCCCACTTTCCATACTTTTTTCCTACCTTTGCCCCTCCAAAAGCGGGCGTGAAATTATAGGCCGGCCGATGTGTTGTTTTAAGTTTTAATACCGTTAAAAATGAATATTTCCCAGGAAAAGATAGATAACCTGAACGCCATTGTAAAAATTAATATTGATCCAGCAGACTACCAGCCGCGTGTTGATAAAGCGATAAAGGATCACGCAAAGAAAGCCAAGATACCAGGGTTCCGCCCCGGAATGGTACCTGCCTCGCACATCAAAAGGATGTACGGCAAAAGCATTTTGGTCGACGAGATCAATAACATGCTGTCGGACACCCTGAACAAATACCTCGAAGATGAGCAGTTGGAGGTTTTAGGTCAGCCCTTGCCTAAAACGGAAGATGCCAAAGAATATAACTGGGATTTTGCCGATACTTTTGAATTTAATTATGAAGTAGGCCTGGCCCCCGAGTTTAATATCGGCTTTTCACCGAGCGATAAATTAACGCAGTACATCATTAAAGTTGATGAGGATACGTTGGCTTCGAGGATCAAAAATATCCGGAGGAGTTATGGCAAAATGACAAATCCTGACGTATCGGCAGACGATGATGTGCTTTATGCCGAATTAGTCCAGCTTTCTCCCGATGGTTCTGTTTTTGAGGATGGAATCAGCAATACGGCATCAGTTCGTTTAGACCAAATTAAAGATGAGGCGATAAAACAATCGCTGATCGGTTTAAAAAAGGATGATGTAATTACGCTGGATATTCAAAAAGCTTTTGATAACGATGCACCGAAGGTTGCCGGTTTATTGAAGATAGATGAAGAAACAGCAGCTGATTTAAGGTCGGATTTCCGCTTAACGGTTAAAAATGTTAACCGTTTGGAAGAAAGCGATCTGAACCAGGAGTTCTTTGACAAATTATTTGGTGAAGGTACGGTAACAACAGAAGCTGAGTTCAGGGAAAAAATAACCGGTGAGCTGGAAGCGATGATGGTGCAGGATGCTGAACGCAAATTGCAGAACGACATCTACAAATATGGCCTCGATAAGGTTCAGTTTGAGTTGCCTGACGATTTCCTGAAACGCTGGTTAAAAGCCACAAACGAGAAATTGACGGCTGAAGAACTGGCAGGCGGCTACAAAGATTTCGCCCAAAACCTGAAATGGACGCTGATTGAGAACAAGATCATTAAAGAAAACAACATCGATATCAAATACGAAGATGTTTTTGAGCTTGCGAAGGTGCGTTTGGGTCAGCAATTTAAAATGTACAGTCCGCAGGCGCTTGACGATGAGCAATTGGGCCAGTATACCGTTCAATACCTGCAAAATAAAGACAATGCCTCCAAGATATTCGAAGAGGTAAAAGCTTTAAGGGTATTTGACTTTATTAAAAGCGTGATCACGTTAGAACCTAAAGAAATATTATTTACCGAGTTTAATAAACTGGGAGAGTAGTTTTTTAAGAGTCGGGAAAGTCCGAAAAGTCAGTAAAGTCCGAAAGTCCGCAAGACCGTATATGGTTTAGTCGGGTTTTCGGGCTTTCATATAACTTGATGTTTCGACACTTGTTCTTCTTTCCGACTTTCCGGACTCATCAAATAAATTTACTTTCAAAGAACTTTCTTTTATTAAAAGTATTTAAGTAAAAACTATATTTATCGCGGTTAAACCGCATCCTAACACAACAAAAAATCATGAGCAGTAATATTGATAAAAACGAATTCCGGAAATATGCCGTTAAGCATCATCGTATTAACAGCATTTATGTAGATAAATTTATAGCAGGTGTTGACAGAAGCACGCTTCCAACCGGCATGACGCCGTATATTATTGAAGAACGCCAGCTCAACGTAGCGCAGATGGATGTGTTTTCAAGACTGATGATGGACCGCATTATATTCTTAGGTGATGCGATTTATGAAAATATCGCAAACATTATTCAGGCTCAATTGCTATTCCTACAATCGGCTGACGCTAAGCGTGATATCCAGATATATATTAATTCGCCGGGAGGCTCTGTTTATGCCGGTCTGGGCATCTATGATACAATGCAATTTATATCAAATGACGTAGCTACAATTTGTACCGGTATGGCCGCATCGATGGGTGCTGTATTGCTTTGCGCCGGTACAGCCGGTAAAAGAGCAGCCTTACCACATGCGCGGGTGATGATTCACCAGCCATCAGGAGGTGCACAAGGGCAACAAAGTGATATAGAAATTACGTATCACGAGATAACTAAATTAAAAAAGGAACTTTACCAGATAATAGCCGACCACAGTGGTGTGTCATACGAGAAAGTTTGGGAAGCATCAGACCGTGATTACTGGATGATTGCCGAGGAAGCCAAGGAGTTTGGTATGGTTGATGAAATTTTACGCGGGAATAATCCGAAAAAATAATTATAGAGATTAGAGGTTGGTGATTAGAGATTAGAAAAGACTAATCTCTGGTCTCTAATCACCAATTAACTAAATTTAACTTTTTTTATTAAATTTGAATAAGCAACATAAATCACATGAATAAAAACAGCAAGGAAATCAGGTGTTCGTTCTGCGGAGCCGGCAAACAGGATTCCCTGATGCTGATAGCGGGGCTGGATGCACACATTTGTGATAAATGCGTTAACCAGGCCAATGAGATACTTGCCGAAGAATTGAAGGTACGGAAGGTTAAAACTTCTCCTTCAACACCTGCTATTTTAAAGCCTATCGAAATAAAAACTCACCTGGATCAATATGTGATCGGTCAGGATGATGCCAAGAAGATATTGTCAGTTGCGGTTTATAACCATTATAAGCGATTAAATCAGCGGATTGATAAAGATGAGGTGGAGATCGAAAAATCAAACATCATTATGGTGGGTGAAACCGGTACGGGTAAAACCTTACTGGCTAAAACACTCGCCAAAATATTAAACGTTCCATTTTGCATTTGCGACGCTACAGTATTAACTGAAGCCGGCTATGTAGGCGAGGATGTGGAAAGTATCCTCACCCGTTTATTGCAGTCTGCAGATTACGATGTGGCTACAGCCGAAAGAGGTATTGTCTATATTGATGAGGTGGATAAAATTGCCCGTAAAAGCGACAATGCTTCCATCACCCGTGATGTATCCGGCGAGGGCGTGCAACAGGCGCTTTTAAAAATATTGGAAGGCACCATGGTTAACGTACCACCGCAGGGCGGTCGTAAGCACCCTGATCAGAAAATGATCACCGTTAATACCAACAATATCCTGTTTATATGCGGCGGGGCCTTTGATGGTATTGAAAGAAAGATTGCAAATCGTTTGCGCACGCAAACAGTAGGTTATAAAATGAAACGCGATGATGGCGAGGTTGATATGAAAAACCTTTATAAATACATCACACCGCAGGATTTAAAATCGTTTGGGCTCATACCTGAATTGATTGGACGTTTGCCGATACTTACCTATCTGAACCCATTAGACAGGGAAGCATTGCACAACATCTTAACCGAACCTAAAAACTCGTTATTAAAACAGTACAAAAAATTGTTCGAATATGAAGGTGTAAAACTAGAGTTTGACGATGATGTGCTGGAGTTTATTGTTGACAAGGCTGTAGAATTTAAATTGGGCGCCCGTGGATTGCGTTCGATTTGCGAAGCGATAATGATTGACGCCATGTTTGAATTCCCTTCAAAAAAGGACATCAAACGATTAAACGTGACATTGGAATATGCCCACGAAAAGTTTGAGAAATCAGATCTTAAAAAATTAAAGGTGGCTTAACAACAATAACATAATTAGTTATTTATATTTGATATACGCAATAAGCCCTGGTTAACGCCGGGGTTTGTTGTTAGCCGAAATGTCATCCTGAACTTGTTTCAGGACCCCACATGCAAAGTGAACGCCCTGTCGGCTACTTGTCCAGTGGGGTGCCGAAATAAATTCGGCATGACTTGTATAAATTAAAAGCTACGCCAATGAATGAGCAATTAGATGTTAAAAAGGATGAACTGCCTGTAAAAAAGGAGAAGAAGCCAAAAGAGGTTCATGGCCCTATCATCCCGGGTTTAAAGACGAAGGAGTCGATCGTTAACAACTGGCTGCCGCGTTACACTGGTCGTGCGTTAAGCGATTTTGGCCAGTATATCATCCTTACCAACTTTTCAAAATACATCCAGCTATTTTCGGAATGGAACGAGAATGCCCCGATACTCGGTATTGACAAACCTATGCAAAGTGTAACTGCAAATGGCATTACCATTATTAATTTCGGCATGGGAAGTTCGGTTGCGGCTACTATTATGGACTTGCTGACGGCGATTCATCCAAAGGCTGTGGTTTTTTTTGGGGAAATGCGGCGGATTAAAAAAGAAAAATAAAGTTGGCGACCTGATATTGCCCATCGCGGCTATAAGAGGCGAAGGAACGTCTAATGACTATTTACCCGCGGAGGTACCGGCGCTGCCTTCATTTGCGCTTCAAAAAGCCATATCAACCACCATACGCGACTTTGGGCGCGATTACTGGACCGGAACCTGTTATACCACTAACCGCCGTGTTTGGGAGCACGACAAAGATTTTAAAAAGTACCTGAAAAGCCTGCGTTGCATGGCGATCGATATGGAAACCGCCACGATATTCACCACCGGTTTTGCCAATAAAATCCCGGCCGGTGCATTGCTGCTGGTATCAGACCAGCCAATGATCCCGGAAGGTGTTAAAACCGCCGAAAGTGATTCCAGCGTCAGCGATCAATTTGTTGAAATGCATTTAAGAATAGGGATTGAATCGTTAAAGCAACTCATCAATAACGGTTTAACTGTGAAGCATTTGATATTTTAGTCATTGGGCATTAGTTGGCCATTCAAAGGACCAATGACTAATGACTAATGACCGAACTCCTAATTGGTTTATTAATTCAAATTATATCAATAAGAAAGTTAATTTTGGAATATAATATGGTTAATATACCGGATTGATAGACTTTTAACATATGTGGTACAATAATATATTAGAAACCATAGGCAATACGCCGATGGTTAAACTGAACAAGGTAACAAAAGACATTAAGGCTACGGTTTTGGCTAAGATAGAAACTACCAATCCCGGTAATTCCATCAAGGACCGTATGGCCCTGAAAATGATTGAGGACGCCGAAAAAAGTGGAAAGCTTAAACCCGGCGGAACTATCATTGAAGGCACGTCCGGTAATACCGGGATGGGTTTGGCTATTGCGGCAGTCATAAAAGGTTACAAATGTATTTTTACCAGTACGGATAAACAATCCAAGGAAAAGTTTGATGCTTTGCGGGCTTTTGGAGCGGAGGTGATTGTTTGTCCAACCAATGTTGACCCTGAGGACCCTCGTTCATACTATTCGGTTTCTTCGCGTTTGGAGCGCGAGGTGCCTAATTCATGGAAACCTAATCAATATGATAATTTATCAAACTCACAGGCACATTATGAACAAACCGGGCCCGAAATATGGGAACAAACCGAAGGTAGGATAACGCACCTGGTGGTAGGCGTGGGTACCGGTGGTACAATTTCGGGCACCGCAAAATATTTGAAGGAAAAGAATCCTGACATAAAGATTTTAGGCATTGATACTTACGGCTCAGTATTCAAAAAGTACAAGGAGACCGGTATCCTGGATAAAAATGAAATATACCCATACATCACCGAAGGGATCGGGGAAGACTTTTTACCCGCAAATGTTGATTTTAGCTTGATAGATCATTTTGAAAAGGTAACCGATAAAGATGCTGCATTAATGACCCGTGAGATAGCCCGTAAGGAAGGCATTTTTGCCGGTAACTCGACAGGAAGTGCAATCGCCGGCCTGTTGCAAATGAAAGAGATGTTTAAGGAGGGCGATGTCGTTGTTGTCATTTTCCCCGATCATGGCTCGCGCTATATGGGTAAAATGTATAACGAAGACTGGCTGCGCGACCGCGGATTTTTGAAGGACGAAAAGCTGACTGCCCGCCACATTATACAAAAGAAAGAAAACCAGGAAATTATCACCATCGATTGCGAGAAAACGGTGCTGGAGGCTATAAACACCATTAAATCCCTAAACATTTCCCAGATACCGGTAACACAAAAAGGCATGGTAATAGGGAAGATAACGGAGAGCGATATCTTAAACTCATTGATCGAAAACCCTTCGATCAAATCTCAACCCATTAAAAAGATCACCACGAGCCCTTTCCCATTTGTTGATCTGAATACTTCAATTGATAAAATATCTGCCATGATCAATAAGGATAACATTGCTGTGCTGGTAGAAAGCGAAGGAAACATCGAGATCATCACGCAGTATGATATTATCAATGCTATATCGGGTTAAAGGAAAGAGGTTAAAGGTGAAAGGTAAAGGGTGAAAGGTTTTTGAACTCGGTAAGACTTAAGTTTTAAAAACTTCGTAAGTCTCTGAAATATTTACGCCCTGAATTTACGCTGTGATCCCAAATCTTCAAATAGAATGGTAGTTCTGATGTCAAATTTTCTCGTGTTTCTTAAATCCCATCGGTAATCCTCAAAAGGTATTCACGTTTTCATTAAATTCGTAGCTTAAGTTAACACTGTATTTACCTGGAATTAATATTGGTTCTTTGGTGAAAGAACCGGATCATCATTTCCTGATGCATCTACAGATAAATAAACATTTTTAATGGGGGCTATATTTAGACTAACAGAATACAAAGCACTTTTTTACAGGATTTTTTTGGGCTACCTGTTCTATTTCATCAGTAGGGTTTTGTTCTTTGCTTTTAATTCCCATCTTTTTGCCGTTAACGATCTTTATTCCTTGTTAAAATTGTGCTATTATGGCGTAGCCTTTGATACCACCGCTTTATTGTATGTCAATAGCTTATTTATCCTGATAAGCGTTCTCCCTTTAAAAAACAATACACAGCCTAATTACCAAAGGACTTTGGCGATTATATATTTCATTACTAATTTCTTATTCTACGCTACGAACTTTGTTGATATAGTTTATTACCGGTTCAGCCAGGTGCGCTCCACCAGGGCCACACTTGATGTTCTTATAGATGAAAGCAACAAGAAGGTATTATTTGAGCATTTTACCTGGGCCTATTGGTATGTAATTGTCATCTATATCCTATGCTGCCTTTGTTGGACGTGGTTATATTACAGGTTAAACGTTGAACCGAAAAAGATAAGCAATCCAAGAGTTTATTATTATAGTTCGGCAGTCTCAATCCTGATAATTGCTGTAATGATCGTGGGCGGTATAAGGGGTGATTTTAAACACAGCACCCGACCTATCAATATGCTTGATGCATACAAACATGTTACTATTCCCAACCAGGGAGATATTGTTTTGAATACCCCTTTTGCCATTTTAAGGACGCTTAGTAGTAATAACTTTAAGCTGGAGCACTGGACCAGCGAAAATTATATTAATGCCAATATCAAGCCCATAAAACAATATAACAGCAACCCGGCTAACCGGCCAAATATTGTAATTATTATATTGGAAAGCATGGCGAGAGAGTACTGGGGAAGTATGAACAAGGGAACTTCCATCCCCAATTTTAAATCATATACGCCTTTTTTGGATTCATTGTCTGATAATAGCCTGGCGTTTACAAATGCTTACGCGAATGGCAGGCAGTCAATCCACGCCATGTCGTCTATTTTAGCAGGTATTCCCTCATTTCATACGGCGTTTACTTCATCACCTTATGCGAAACAAAAAATCCAGTCAGTTATATCTGTTTGTGATAGTATGGGTTACCAAACGTCATTTTTTCATGGCGCGGCAAACGGGTCGATGGGTTTTGAAGGATTTGGTAATATTTTGGGCATTAAAAAGTATTACGGCAAAACGGAATATAATAACGATACCGATTTCGACGGTATCTGGGGCATTTGGGATGAGCCGTTTTTTCAGTTTGTGGGCAAAACTATCGGCAGGCAAAAGCAACCGTTTATGGCAACGTTGTTCACGTTGTCTTCACATGATCCTTTCCAGATACCCGAAAAGGATAACGTACGATTTAAAGGGGGCCCGCTGGCTATCGACAAATGTGTGCAGTATACCGACAATTCATTGCGGCTGTTTTTTAACTATGCGAAAACACAGCCCTGGTACAGCAACACTATTTTTGTGATCACTGCAGACCATACCAGTCAAACTTTTTATACTGAATATAGCAAGCCCATTAATCGCTTCGCTGTGCCTATTTTGTTTTACAGCGCCAATAAGGCCTACAATTTAAAGGGTGTCAGAACGGACCTGGCATCACAAATGGACATATACCCATCGATAGTTGATCTGATTGGTTATCATAAACCGTTCAGATCATGGGGCAGAAGCCTGGTAAGTAATTCACCATCCGAAACACCCAGGGTAATTAATTCGCCTGGCAGCATTTATCAGTTTATGCAGGGCAACTATATTTATTTGTTCGATGGCAAAAAAGTCACCGGGATATTTGCGATCGCCGACAAGGGCCTGGAGAAAAACCTGATGACCGGAAAGCTCGATCCCGAAATGAATAAAGGTATGCTTGATTGTAAAGCTTTTATACAGGATTACACCGATAGGATTGTGAATGGGAAGTTGAGTATGTAGTTTTATTATGGCTGCGAGGTTGAATCCTTAACTATCAATATCTGCCTGAATGATTTCAAATCAAAAAATTACCGCATTCGTTTCTCAGCAAGCTCCTTTTTGTAAATTTCGTTGAGTGCGGGTTTAGGATGCACCAGCAAGTAGACAGAGGCGCCCCGTTCGCGGGCAAGGGGATTTTGCACCTCGCCGATTTTCCGGTAGCTCTCTATGTACGGAGATAATTTCTTAATGTTAGCGCCCCAGTTGTCATCAACATAGATAATGTACTGGCCATTGAGGTTATCAGGCGCCCATAAAGTAAAACTGCTGTTGAGGGATATTACCTCCGGTAAGTGATATTGCTTGCCAAAGTGGTGCACTGCGCCTGCTTCGCCATAATTATCAGCAAAAATTTGTGTGTGCTTTTGCTGTTCGGGAGTAAGCTGGTTCCATGCTTTAGCTACCAAAGCCGTCATTTCGTCCCATCCAAACATATCAGCGTAGTCCTGTGAGGTAGCATGCATTTTATGGTCTTCCCAGGTAGATGCAAACCCCAAAAGCGGCAAATTTTTCTGTGTAAATTTAAAAAACCACAAGGTTTGGTTTATGGTTAAAACAGGCAGCACTATTGGGAACAACAGCAGGTTAGGCAAGGTAAATAATGCGATTACAAACCCGCGCAGCACATATCCGCTCGTTTTTAACCATCTTTCAAAACCGAAACCGCCTGCGGCAAAAAGCATCGGATACGCGCCAAACAGGTAATAGTCTTTGCCATTCATTACCAGCAGGAATGTAAATATCAATACAAATGCTATTGCCAGGAACTGGAACTTATGCAACCTGGATGAGAATAGCAGGAAGATTAAACCGGTAAGCCAAACAAATAAGGCAATGCCATTATCCACTAACTGGTGCGTAATAAATTGGGAAGGCTTATTATAATCAAGCTGCTCCTTCTGTAAGGTTTTCATATGTGTAATTACGGGCAAGTGATGCTCAAATTGCCAGATCAGATTTGGTAAAAACAGCAGCAGCGCCACTAAAATAGCACCAACAATATGCTTGTTAAAAAGCATTTTACGTTGCTTGCTGAAAATAAGCCCGACAATTAAGGCAAAAGTAAAAAATGCCATAGTGTACTTGGTAAGCATCCCCACACCAACTATAGCCCCAAAAAAGTACAAATATTTAACAGCCGACGTATTGCAATATTTTGTCAGCAGCCAAACGGCAAAAACCCACCAAAATTGGTCGAAAATAACCGGCTGGAACAGGTAACCGCTTGCTGCGAACCCGGGAGAGAAGATCAATGCAAGGCAGGCAAGTGCAATAGCAAATTTCTTACCGCCTAATTCAACCGTAATTAAACCTGTAAACCAAATGAGCAGCCCGCTGAAAATTGTTGTGAAAATACGCGCCGCAAAAAGCGAATCGCCAAAAAGGGTTGAAGATAGTTTTGCCAGCAAAGCAATAAACGGAGGCACTTCCTTGTAACCCCAATCGAGGTGATCGGCAAGTACCAGGTGCAGCAGTTCATCGCGGTGAAAACCGAAGTGGCTTATTGCCAACAAGTTTAGGCCTACTTTTATAAATACGAAGATCAGGATGAAGTTAGAATACGTTGATCTCCGGTTTTTATAAGGCATGTTTTTCAATTGGTTTACGATAAAGGTAGCAATATTAGGTAAAGGGTAAAAGGCGAAAGGTTAAAGGTTAAAGTGAGGAAACCTTTCGCCTTTCAGCTTTTACCTTTCACCTCCAAATCAAATTCTCGTAATGTCCGCACCCAGCGCTATTAATCTTTTATCGATATGCTGATAGCCGCGTTCAATCTGCTCTATGTTGTAGATGGTAGACGTTCCTTTTGCAGACAATGCTGCGATGAGCAAAGAAACACCTGCACGGATATCCGGCGAGGTCATCGATATGCCGCGAAGCTGCACCTGCTTATCCAAGCCGATAACGGTTGCCCTGTGCGGATCACATAGGATGATTTGGGCGCCCATATCCAGTAGCTTGTCCACAAAAAACAGCCGGCTCTCAAACATTTTTTGGTGTATCAATACAGATCCTTTGGCTTGTATAGCAACAACAAGACAGATGCTCAACAGGTCGGGTGTGAAGCCCGGCCAGGGGGCATCAGCAATGGTCATGATGGAGCCATCAATAAACGTTTCTATTTCGTAGTGTTTTTGTGATGGTATATAAATATCATCGCCCCGGAGCTCAAACTGGATCCCCAGGCGTCTGAAAACGTCAGGGATCATGCCCAATTCTTTATAGCATACATCCTTAATGGTAATCTCTGACTCTGTCATGGCTGCTAAACCGATGAACGAGCCGATCTCGATCATATCCGGAAGCAGCCGGTGTTCGGTACCGCCAAGTTGGGTAACACCTTCAATGTTTAGTAAATTGGAGCCTATACCGGTTATTTTGGCGCCCATGCGGTTAAGCATTTTACATAGTTGCTGCAAGTAAGGTTCGCAGGCAGCGTTGTATATTGTAGTAGTTCCTTTAGCTAAAACCGCAGCCATTACAATGTTGGCAGTGCCGGTAACCGATGCTTCATCCAGCAGGATATAAGTGCCCTGCAGATTTGATGCATCTACATTGAAAAAACCGTTCGATGGATCGTAATTGAATTTAGCGCCCAATTTCTCAAAACCCAGGAAGTGGGTATCCAGGCGCCGCCGGCCAATTTTATCACCGCCCGGTTTTGGTATGGACGCTTTGCCGAAACGTGCTAACAGCGGGCCGACGATCATGATGGAGCCACGCAACCCGCCGCCTTTTTCTTTAAACGAATCGGAAAGGAAAAAATCAAGATCGATATTTTTTGCCTCGAAGCTGTAAGTATCGGGAGTGAGGCATTCAACCGTAACGCCCATATCGCCCAGCAGCTCAATCAGCTTATTCACATCTTTTATATCAGGAATATTGCTGATGGTTATTTTTTCGCCGGTTAAAAGAACAGCTGAAAGAACCTGGAGCGCCTCGTTTTTTGCTCCTTGCGGGATAATTTCGCCTTTAAGAGGCTTGCCGCCGTTTATTACAAATGCGTTATTCATAATTGGTTGTTGAATTGTCGATAGACCATGGACCATAGTCCATAGTTTTGGTCATTTCTTCGGCTATTGACCATGGTCTATGGACTATTGACCAAAATTAATATTTCTTAGTTCCCCCGCCATTATTGCGGTTGCGGTTTTGATTATTGTTGCGCGGGTTGTTCTGGTTATTATTATTTGTGCGGCCGCGATTGTTCTGATTGTTATTGTTTGTGCGGCCACGATTATTATTATTCTGATTGGTGTGAGGGGCTGGCCGGTATTCTACCCGGTTGAGGTTAATATTTTCTTCCAACTTTAATTCGCCGCCTGATAACCTGTGCAAGTCGGCCAGTATGCTCTCATCAGTAACTGAATCTTTGTTCCATTGCACATAGGCCATTTTCATGAAATTTGCTACAGCCTGCACCATGTGCCTTTTACGTTCAGGATCTTCAATGCTTTTAGCCTTCTCGATCATCAGCTCGATGGTTTTACCGTAATGCTTAAATTTAATCCGCTGATGCGGGTATCTTAAAGGCTCGGGTTTCATATGGATAGCCTCCGGTGAAGGCTTTGGATAGGGCGAGTCCACATCGATTTGGAAATCGGATATGATGTGCAAGTGATCCCAAAGCTTGTGTTTGAAATCGGCAACGTCGCGCAGGTGAGGGTTTAAAAATCCCATCAGGTCAATCACAACCTGTGCATAGCGGTTTCGTTCTTCTTTTGTGGGCAGCGCAACAATGTATTTAACCATGTTTTGCACGTTGCGGCCATATTCTGACAGGATAAGTTTGTTCCTGGTTGAATTATAATCAAATTGATCGGGCATAGTTTTAAGCCAGTTAATTAGTTTTATGAAAGTTTGAAATTAGCACAGAGATCATCTCCCTTACGGGCACGAGCGGCTAAAGTTGAATTTTATTATGAGGTAGAACGCAAATATAATGCAATTGTGTTAATGTGCAAATTTGTTTTTTTGGTTAGAGATTAGAGACTGGAGGTTAGACATTAGAAAAAGTACTCTAATCTCCAATCTCTAACCTCTAATCACTATATTCGTAAATGTCGCTTACGATAACAAAAACCGATATTTTCCGGTTCAGCATACCGATGGAGCCATTTAGTATCGCAACCGGGACGATGGATTATGCCCAGAATGTTTTTATCCGGGTACATACCAGTGCAGGATTTTATGGGGTGGGTGAGTGCTCGGCCTTCCCGATGATCGTGGGTGAAACGCAGGATACCTGCCTGGTGATGGCGCGTGAATTTGCAAGGTTGTGGAAAGGACAGAATGCGCTGGATATTCCTGCGCGTTTGCAGCAATTGAATGACTTTGCCGCCGGTAACACTACTATTAAAAGCGCTTTTGATATGGCCTTGTATGATATCGCTGCCAAAAATGCCGGGCTGCCTTTATATAAGTTTTTAGGCGGAGAAAAACGTGCCGTTGAAACGGATATAACGATTGGCATTGCAAGCCCCGAAACGATGGCTAAGAAAGCAATAGCATTTAAGCAATCAGGAGCGCATATATTGAAGGTGAAATTAGGGAAAAATGCGAAAAAGGATGTGGAGCGTATCAAACAAATCCGCGAAGCGGTTGGGCGCGAATTAAAAATACGTGTCGACGCCAACCAGGGGTGGGGCTTCGATGATGCGGTTTATGCATTACGGAATTTAGGTAAATATGACATAGAATTTTGCGAACAGCCCATGCGAACCTGGTACGACGACCGGTTACCCGAATTGATGAAGCTATCGCCGGTAAAGATCATGGCCGATGAAAGCGTTTATAATCATTACGATGCCAGTAAACAGATAAAAACCAAATTATGCGATTACATTAATATCAAGCTGGCAAAGTCAGGTGGAATACAGGAAGCAAAGCAAATTTATGATCTCGCAAATGAGCATGGTATTGCCTGTATGATGGGCGGAATGCTGGAGAGCCGGATCGCGCTAAGCGCTAAACTGCATTTTGTATATGCCTGCCCCAATATCCAATTTTATGACATGGATACCTGTATGCTCGGCCATAAGGAAGATCCCTGCGAAGGCGGGGTCACCTATGATGGTTACCTTTTGAATATTGATGATACGCCGGGTATCGGCGCTGATGCGGATGAAGGATTTTTAGAAAAATGTGAAAAATTCGCTGTCTGAACCACACAAATTTTTTGAATAAAGGGGAAGTCATGCCGATGTATATCGGCATCCCTCAAGCAATTAAACGCGGGATCGGTCTGTAATAAGTGTGTAGAGAACTTTGCAGGCCTGAATATCCAGTGAGATGCCGATATACATCGGCATGACTTAGCGTTTTTAAAAGTGATCCTGAACTACTAATCTCCAATCTCTAACCTCTAATCACTGCGAAGACAGTTCCGCAAAATACTTATGAAACAACGGTATCGTTTCAATTCCTTTATAGTAATTAAATATGTCGTATTTCTCATTAGGGGAGTGCAGCGCATCGCTATCCAGGCCAAAGCCCATCAATACTGTTTTAATACCCAATTCTTCTTCAAATAATTGAACAATTGGTATGCTGCCGCCTCCTCGGGTTGGGATTGGATCTTTGCCGAAAGATTCTTTTATGGCCATTTGAGCAGCTTTATATGCAATACTATCGGTTGGTGTTACAGCAGGCTCGCCACCGTGATGCGGGGTTACTTTTACCTTTACCGATTTTGGCGCTAAACTTGTAAAATGATTAATAAACATTTTCGTAATTTCTTCTGAATCCTGGTTCGGCACCAGCCTCATGGAAATTTTGGCGTTAGCTACTGATGGCAGCACAGTTTTGGCGCCTTCGCCTATATAACCGCCCCAAATCCCATTTACCTCCAGCGTTGGCCGGGTGCCGGTGCGTTCAAAAGTAGTATAGCCTTTTTCGCCCCATAGTTCATCAACGCCAAGGTCCTTTTTATATTCATCTTCATCATAAGGGGCGTCGTTTAGGGATGCCCGTTCGGCAGCTGTTAATTCATAAACTTTATCATAAAATCCCGGGATGGTAATATGGTTGTTCTCATCGTGGAGCGAAGCGATCATTTTTGCCAGTATAGTAGCAGGATTGGCTACCGCCCCACCATAAACACCCGAATGCAGGTCGCGGTTTGGTCCAACTACTTCAACTTCCAGGTAGGATAAGCCGCGCAAGCCTGTTTCCAGCGACGGATGCTCCATGCTGATCATCGAAGTATCGGAAATCAGCACCACATCAGCTTTCAGCCGGTTTTTATTTTCACTTACAAAAATTCCAAGGTTTGACGAACCTACTTCTTCTTCTCCCTCTATCATGAATTTAATATTGCAGGGAAGCGTGTTAGTTTGCATCATCAGTTCAAAAGCCTTTACGTGCATATAAAATTGACCCTTATCGTCACAGGCGCCACGCGCATATATTTTGCCATCACGGATAGTGGGTTCAAACGGAGGCGATTTCCATAATTCAAGCGGTTCGGGTGGTTGTACATCATAGTGGCCATAAACTAAAACGGTAGGCTTTGATGCATCGATAATTTTCTCGCCGTAAACAATGGGGTTACCCGCGGTTTGACAAACTTCTACGTGTTCTGCACCGGCATTCACTAGCTTTTTAGCTACATATTCCGCAGTTTTTAATATTTCAGGTTTATACTTAGGATCTGCGCTCACGGAAGGAAAGCGCAGCAGTTCGAATAATTCATCCAATAATCGTTGCCTGTGTTGCTCAACGTACTGTTTAATAATCTGCATATTTATTAATTTGCTGCAAATATAGCGTCTTTAGCAAGAATGCATAATATTACCAACGTTAGTGAAATACTACTGAAGGTGTTATGACAATATTGAGTTGCGGTTTCTCAGCCAGTGGTCCGCCAAAACAAGGGCAGCCATTGCTTCAACAATCGGAACGGCACGCGGCACCACACAAGGGTCGTGGCGGCCCTTACCGGAGATCTCCGCTGCGTTTCCTTCGCTGTCTATTGTTGCCTGGCTTTGCATTATGGTGGCCACCGGTTTAAACGCTACTTTAAATTCAATAGGCATGCCGTTGCTAATGCCGCCTTGTACTCCGCCTGAAAAATTAGTTAGTGTTTGAATTTGATCTTTATTGCCTTTCACAAAAATGTCATTATGCTCTGATCCGCGCATTTCACTTCCGGCAAAGCCTGAGCCGTATTCAAAGCCATGTACGGCGTTAATGCTGAGCATTGCTTTGCCTAAATCGGCATGCAGCTTATCAAATACGGGTTCGCCTAAGCCAACCGGGCAATTTTGTATATAGCAGCTTACTTTGCCGCCAACCGTATCTCCCTGTTTGCGGATATCATCAATATAGGCGATCATTTCTTCGGCTGTAGCCGGATCAGCACAACGTACGATGTTTTTTTCGCGTTCCTCAATAAACTCCAGCGAGTTTGTGATTTCCACATTTGGTGCATTTATCTTGCCCACACTGCTCACGTGCGCCATAATTTCGATACTCTGGGTTTTTAGCAGCAGCTTGGCAATAGCCCCTGCCGCAACGCGTGCTGCTGTTTCGCGTGCGGAAGAACGGCCGCCGCCACGGTGGTCGCGGATACCGTATTTTACCTGGTAGGTATAATCCGCATGTGATGGACGGAAAACATCCACGTTATGGGTATAGTCTTTGGAACGCTGATCCTCGTTGGGAATAAGCATGGCGATAGGAGTGCCCGTTGTCTTCCCTTCAAACACACCCGACAGGATTTTTACCGTATCGCTTTCTTTACGCTGTGTAGTGATCTTTGACTGGCCGGGCTTGCGTTTATCCAGCTCTCCCTGGATGTATTCAAGGTCAATGTCCAGTTGTGCAGGGCAGCCGTCGATAATTACACCTATTGCTTCACCATGTGATTCGCCGAAAGTGGTTATCCTGAATAATTGTCCGAATGAATTGCCTGCCATTTTTGTTTGTGATTACACAGATTATTTTATGATTTCACCGATTTGCCATTGCGGTTTCACCGATTTGTCATTGCGAGGAACGAAGCAATCTCGTCGCAATGCTTATAAATTTGCTAACCTTTTACCGCCCCCTTAAATCCCACCTTTTCCAAATCCTTCCAAAATGCCGGGTACGATTTTTCAACGACATCCGCATCCTCAATTTCAACTTCGGGAATAATCAAAGCCAGCGGCGCAAAAGCCATTGCCATGCGATGATCATCGTAGGTATTTATAAATATCTTTTCAGGAATAAGTTTTTCGCTGGAGTCCAGTTTGTAAACCTGTCCTTTTTCAATAAGCTTAACGCCGATTTTGGCCAATTCATTTTGCAAAGCCTTTATACGGTCAGTTTCCTTTATTTTCAAGGTTTCGAGACCGGTGAAAGTGGCATCATGCCCCAGAGCGGCGCATACTACGATAATGGTTTGCGCAAGGTCGGGGCATTCCTTTAAATCGAATATTTTCCGCAGTACAGGCTTAACCTCCTTTTGTAAATATACACCACCATCTTTAAATTGGGATGTAATGCCAAAGTTGGCCATGATCTCCGTGATCACGCTATCGCCCTGCAAGCTGTATTGTGTAAGTCCGGGTAAAAATAATTCCGCGTCATCCGCCAGCGCTGCAATGGCATACCAGTAGGAAGCTGCACTCCAATCTGGTTCAATATGTAACGATGCTGATGCAAATTCCTGATTTGATATCGTTATGACGTTGTCGACCCAGGTATGGTGTATTTTTGCAGCCTGTAATATCGACAACGTCATCTCCACATACGGACGCGAGGTTAGTTCGCCTTCAATATGTAATTCCAAACCAAAAGGCAGTCGGGCAGCAATGAGCAACAAGGCAGTGATATATTGACTGCTTATGTTCCCTTTAATACTGATCTTACTAGTTAGCTGCTCTAGACTGCCTTTTAGTTTTATAGGGGGGAAGCCCTCTTTTTCTGTGTATTCAATATGCGCACCCAGTTCGCGCAAAGCATCAACCAAAACCCCGATTGGGCGCTGTTTCATCCGTTCGCTGCCTGTTAACACCACTTCTTCATCCTGCAAAGCAAAATAAGCAGTTAAAAAACGCATGGCAGTTCCGGCCGGACCTATGTTGACTATTGGTGAATGGTGAGCGGTGAGCGGTGAGTAGTAGTTGTCGCCACTGCCCACTGCCCACCGCTTACTGCCTACTGCCGATCTCAAAATCCCAGCCAATGTCACCGTATCCGCTGCATCTGAAATATTTTCAACCTTTACCTTACCGTCGCTCAAAGCTTCAATAATCAGCGCGCGGTTACATTCACTTTTTGAACCGGTGAGATGTATTGTGCCTTTTACCGATTTGCTTTTTTTAGTAAGGATGATGTTTTGTTTCATTTGTTATAAAAATGTAGAGACGCAACACCTTGCGTCTCTGAATAGTATTTGTTGTGAGACGCAAAGCATTGCGTCTCTACAAGGCCTAAACGTGTGTAAGTTTTTCAGCTGCCTGGCCTGCTTCGCTCTTATTCATGATCTCAGTTTGCTTGCGGATTGATTCGCTATGGATCAATTCAAGCAATTTCTCGGTGAACTCAGCGCTTAGTTTTAAGGCCTTTCCGTAATTAATACCTTTTCTCAGGATCTCATCCCAGCGATTAACCTGCAAAATGGTGATGTTATTGTCCTTTTTGTATTTACCTATTTGCTCAACAATATTCATCCGCTCAGCCATTTTTTGAATAACCAAGTCGTCAATTTTATCGATCTGAGTACGAAGTTCAGTCAACTTGTCGTTTAATTCCGAGCTGCGGATCTCAGGTTTACGAAGTGTTAAATGCTCGATAATATCAGCCAGAGCAGCCGGGGTAACCTGTTGTTTGGCATCGGTCCACGCTACGCTCGGGTCGATATGCGATTCGATCATTAATCCCTGCATATCCAGATCGAGCGCTTTTTGAGAGATATAACCTATCAGGTCGCGATTACCAGATATATGACTTGGATCACAAATTAGCGGTAATTCAGGAGCAATGGTTTTAAGGTTGATAGCAATATCCCACATTGGTTCATTGCGGAACGCCGTTTTTTCGTACGATGAAAATCCGCGGTGAATAGCTGCCAGTTTGGTGATACCTGCGTTATTAATACGTTCAATAGCGCCAATCCAAAGAGAAAGATCAGGATTTACCGGGTTTTTAACCATTACCGGTATATCAACACCTTTCAAAGCATCGGCAATTTCCTGAACAGTAAAAGGATTTACTGTTGACCGTGCACCAACCCATAAGATATCCACACCCGCTTTTAAGGCTTCTTCAACGTGTTTGCCTGTAGCAACCTCCACTGTGGTTGGTAAGCCTGTTTCAGCTTTGGCCCGTTTAAGCCATTCAAGCCCAATACTGCCAATCCCTTCAAATTCCCCGGGACGGGTGCGCGGCTTCCAAATACCTGCACGTAAGGCAGATACACGGCCGGTTTTTGCCAATAAATGAGCGGTGGCAACCAATTGATCTTCTGTTTCGGCACTGCAAGGCCCGGCAATTAACAGGGGCTCCTTACCTGTTTTTATCCAGGAGCTAAGCGGCTGTATGTTTAAATTAAGTTTCATCGTTTTTGTTTAGTGCGGAACTCCGGAAAATCCGAACGCCCCAATGTTTATATATCTAATTTTTTCTGTTATCTCCAATTCCTTCGTCTTTCCCAACGTTCCCGACTCTCTCAAGTCCCCATTTTCTTAATCTTTATATAAGTCCTTGGCACTTTTTCATTTTTTTCCGTTTTGGGCAGTAAACCACCCTCCTCAACGTGCTTTTCATACTCCCCAAGTATATTGAAATTGTGGGTGTACTTCAGTATCTGCCTGATGGCGGTATCATATTGTTTAACATCATCCCACTCAATATCTACATAAAAATTATATTCATTTCGCTTGCCTAAAATAGGCATTGATTGTATTTTGCTCATGTTAACGGCTTCTTCCGCAAAAATGTTAAGCACTTTTGCCAATGCACCAACTTTATTGCTGATCTGGAAGCATAAAGAAGCCTTGTTAACCGGTTTCTTTTCTACGTTATCATAATGCGTAAGGATTAGGAAACGGGTAAAATTTTTCTTGTTCGATTCTATCCTGCGTTCCAGTACATCCAACCCGTAAAGCCTGGCAGCCAAGGTATTGGCAATGGCAACGGTATCAGTAAGCTGCTCATCACGTATACGTTTGGCGCAGGCCGCCGTATCATTACTTTCAATGATATTCAGGTGCGGGTATTCGTCAAAAAAATCAACACACTGGCGTATTGCTATCGGATGCGAAGTGACATATTTTACATCCTCAAACTTCACGCCCGGCAGCGCCATCAAATGCAGCTGGATAGGTAAATAAATTTCGCCAACAACGGGGAAACCATAGCTAAGCAATAACGAGTAGTTGGGTAATATACTGCCTGCAATGCTGTTTTCAATAGCCATTACCACGTAATCAGCTTGTTTGTTTTGCAGGGCTTCAAACGTTTGCTTGAAGGAATTGCACTCAATAGTCTGAATATTTTCTCCAAAATACTTTAGCGCGGCTTCTTCGTGGAAGGAAGCGCGTATTCCCTGGATTGCAACTTTTGGTGGTTCGTTTTTCATACAACCGTTTTTAAAGCAAAAAGTCCCGCCTTGTGGCCGGGACTTTTCA
>Ga0206797_1060_pt1 | contig 23062 bp, 23 predicted proteins | sample Alteio_BWOrgCont_69_FD_152894 | JGI IMG/M metagenome (GOLD analysis project Ga0206797, IMG submission 152894) | Enriched cells from forest soil in Barre Woods Harvard Forest LTER site, Petersham, Massachusetts, United States -... | ecosystem: Environmental > Terrestrial > Soil > Temperate forest >...
TGCTGGTGGCCTACGAGCATAGCCGCAGGTTAAACCAAAAACTGCAGCAAAACGGCATAAAACATTATTGGCTGAAATTGCCCTGGGCCACGCATGGCTTTGATTATAATTTAAACGGCCCGGGTGGACAATTGTCTACCTACGCTGTTGAAATATTTTTAAGGACAATTTGCCCCACGACCCCCTAAAAGGGGAGAAAATCACTTTAGTAAAGATTTGAATGAGTAAACTCGATATTAATTCCCCCTTTAGTCCAAAGGACTCCTATGGAGGAGGGCCAGGGGGCAAAACAGCCATTATAGGAACAGGCATTGCGGGGATGGGTTGCGGGCACTTTTTGCATAAGCATGATGAACTAACCATCTACGAACAAAACAACTATGTGGGCGGCCATACCAATACCGTAACCGTAGATGAAGATGGCAGCCCGGTTTATATCGATACCGGATTTATGGTTTTTAACTACCAAACGTATCCCAATCTTTGTAAATTATTCGCCGAAATAAAAGCGCCGGTTAAAAAAACCGATATGTCTTTCAGCGTCCAGCATGTTCCCACCGGATTAGAATATAGCGGATCGAGCGTTAATCATCTTTTTGCGCAGCGCCGGAATATTTTTAACGTACCGTACATTAAAATGCTGAACCAAATAGGCCGCTTTAATAGGGAAAGTGTTAAAATACTGGACGATCCGAGGTATGCCGATTATTCGATAGGGCAATATGTTAAGGAGTTTGGTTTTGGCGATGATATGCTTTGGAAATACCTGGTTCCGATGAGCTCGGCCGTATGGTCAACACCAATGGAGCAAATGCTGGATTTTCCAGCTGTAACGCTGATCCGCTTTTTCAAAAATCATGGCTTTTTAGGGTTGGATACCCAGCACCAATGGTACACGCTCGAAAATGGGAGCCAGTCTTACCGCGAAATACTCATCAAGCCATTTAAAGATCGTATCCATACTAACCGAAAAGCTATAAAAGTATTTCGTGAAAACGACAAGGTAATTATCCACGCCTCAGACGGCTCGCAGCAAAAGTTCGACAGAGTGATCATCGCTTCACATGCCGACCAGGCCCTCGAAATATTGGGAAATCCAACTTATGATGAACAAAGACTGTTATCACCCTTTAAATATCAATATAACAGGGCAGTGTTGCATACCGATAAAAGCATCATGCCAAAAAAGAAGCTGGCGTGGAGCAGCTGGAATTATCGCATTCAACTGGAAAACGGGAAATTAACCCCCAGCACCATTTACTGGATGAACAGCCTGCAGCAAGTATCTGATAAAAAGGATTATTTTGTTTCCGTAAATCCGCACAACAACCTTGACCCTAAAAAAATCATCCGCGAAATTGACTATGAGCATCCATTGTTTGATGTACCGGCCATCAACGCCCAGGATGAATTAAGTAAACTGAATAAAACCGGGCCCATTTATTTTTGTGGCAGTTATTTTAAATATGGCTTTCACGAGGACGCCTTTGCAAGCGCGGTACAGCTTTGTTCGCGATTGCTGGGGAAGGCGGTTTATGATCATAACAGTTAATTGCTCGTGGGCTTTTCAATTTAGCACTGACACCAATTTGCCAGCGTTCACGGCGTTCACGCGTTCATTGTGTTCACTCACACTCGTGAACGGTACATTTTTTTCTGCATTTTCGTGCATTTTTCTGCAAAAAGCCGCTTTTTTGCGCTGTTTCACATCCATCTGAATAAACCATTATTCCGTATATTCACTTATGGCAAATGCCGAAATAAACTCCTGTTTGTATAAAGCGCGTGTAATGCACAACCGGCTGGCGCCGAAGGTTCACCGGTTTCATTATGATGTATTTATGTTTTACCTTGATTTAGATGAGATCGATAGCCTTTCGAAACGGCTTAAGTTTATGAGCCGTAACCGGTTCAATCTTTTTAATTTCAGGGATAAAGATCATTTGCAGCTGCCGCGGGAAAATCCGGATGCTTCAAAAAACATACGTCAACATATCACCGCTTATTTACAGGAAAATGGAATAGATATCGGCAATGGCCGGATAATGGTATTGACCAATTTATGCACTATGGGATACCAATTTAACCCGGTGTCTTTTTATTTTTGTTATGATGAAGCTGGCAAAATGCTTTGTTCTGTTGTTGAGGTTTGCAATACCTTCAGGGAGATGAAGCCTTATTTTTTAGGTGCAGATACAATGACAGACGATCAGTTTAAATTAAATACCGAAAAGTATTTTTATGTATCGCCCTTTATTGATATGGATACCAATTTTGATTTCGACCTGCACATTCCCGGTGAAAAATTACAGTTAAAGATTGATGATTATGATAAAGCAGGCAAACGGTTTTTTATCAGCACACTAACAGGCGATCGAAGAGCGTTAACAGATGCTAATTTGCTGATCTATTTTTTTAGCTTTCCGCTGATAACATTAAAAGTTATTGGTTTAATACACTGGCAGGCATTAAGACTTTGGCTAAAAAAATTGCCTTATCATAAAAAGCGCGCAAACATTGATCTTCAAAAAGAGGTTTACAGGCCGTATAGTTAATTGAAAAATTGTAACTTAACAAAACTTTAAGCCCATTTAATTACGTACATAATTAACATCACAATTTGCGGAGCGCTTAATCATGGCCAACACCATTTCAATCGTTAAAAAAAGCAGCTTTTACCAGGATATTGTTTTAAAATTCCTGGCTAAAATGGATAAGGGTAACCTGCATCTTACCCTTGCTGATGGCGAACAGATTTTGATTGGTAATGGTGAAGGCGGTATTTCGGCCAATATGGTGATCAATGACGATGAGTTCTATAAACGCATCATCCTGTTTGGCGATATTGGTTTCGGCGAGGCCTTTGTTGATGGCTTATGGGACACAGACGATATTACCAAAGTTATTAAATGGGTATTGCTTAATATCGAAAACGCCCCCGGTGTTTCAGGCAGCAACATACAAACTCTTTCACTGAATTTACTAAAATGGTTTAACAAACTATCTCATTTTAAACGGGCCAATACAGTTGACGGATCACGCAGGAACATTGCTGAACATTATGATCTGAACAATGATTTCTTTGCCAGCTTTTTGGATTCTACCATGACCTATTCGAGCGCTTACTTCTATAAAGATGGTTTAAGTCTAGAAGAAGCACAGGTGGCCAAATATGAGCGTTTGTGCAGGCAATTGCATTTACGCCCAAGCGATCATGTATTGGAAATCGGCAGCGGCTGGGGCGGCAACGCCATTTATATGGCCCAAAAATATGGCTGTAAGGTAACATCGTTAACGATATCCGAGAGCAGTACAAAATGGCTGTAGAACGTGTGGAAGCGGCCGGTCTGGGCGATAAAGTAAAGATACTATTAAAAGATTACAGGTTAATGGAAGGTGTTTTTGATAAGATCGTTTCGGTTGAAATGCTGGAGGCCGTTGGCTTTAGTTACCTGGATGTTTACTTTAAGAAGTGTCACGACCTGCTGAAGAAAAACGGCATATTAGCCCTACAGGTAATAACCTCACCTGATTCGAGGTACGAAAGTTTGAGGAAAGGGGTAGACTGGATACAAAAGCATATTTTCCCAGGCTCACTTTTACCTTCGGTAGCGGCTATTAATGGAGCGGTCAACCGCACCGGGGACCTCTCGATGGTTGATTTGAAAGACATCGGTCTCGATTACGCCAAAACTTTAAAATTGTGGTTCGATGCTTTCAATGCAAACCTGCCAACTGTAAAATCACTTGGCTTTGACGACCGTTTTATACGCAAATGGAACTATTATTTATGCTATTGCGAAGCAGCCTTTGCTATGCGCAACATCAGCGCAATGCAATTGGTTTATACCCGGCCGAATAATACGTTGAGGTGATTGGTTAGTTGATTAAGTTGGATTAGGTTAGATTAAGTTGATTGGTTTAGCTGCGTTTCCATGTGGCTTTTTGTTCCTTAAAGCGGGTAAAAAACACAAACGCGATAAGGCAAAGCGCAAATCCGCAAATGCCATTCAGGCGCAAGCCGAAATCGTTCCCTGGATCTTTTCCATATACCGTCAGGAAGGTAAATAAAGCAATACCCAATGTTTGGCCGAGCTTTACGAACAGGTATTTAACCGCAAAAAACATCCCTTCCCGGTTTTCACCGGTTTCTTCTGAATCCTTTTCGGCAATTTCAGCCAATATTGCGTTTGGCAAAATGCCCAGGGCTGCAAGCGGAAATGAAGCAGAAATAACAAGAGTGTACACCTGTGCTTTGGGCGAGAAAGGCAGCTTGCCCAAAAAGTATATCGTAACAAATATTAAACTCAACAACGCAAATGAAAATAAAACCAAAGGCTTTTTGCCGATTTTTTTTGGTAAGTAATTGATGAGGGGATAAAATAAAAGCGATACGCCAACCATCGTGCCCATCAAAATGCCGCCTTCCGATTCCGGCAGCTTAAGTAGCACCTTTACAAAATAGAGCAAACCACTGGATATGATGCTCAGCGCCATGTAAAATGAGAAATCGGAAATGAGATAATATTTGAAATTACTTTGACTGAAGGTTTTGCGTATAGCCTGCAAAATAGGAAGGTCCGTTGGTTTGCTGACGGCGTACTTTTTTTCGTCGATCGCTAATACCGGGATCAGCATGATTAAGCCCGCAAAAATACTCAAGCCCCAAATGGTAAATTGGATAGCTGTATCACGGTTTACGACATGAAAGATGTGCTGTACCAGGTCGGCATAATTATTAACTAAAGCGGCAATAATAATACCTATAACAAACCCTGCCTGTTGAAAAGAAGAAAGTTTGACTTTTTCTGCAGAGTTATTGGTCAACTCGGGTAGCAGCGCATTGTAAGGTATAATGTAGCTGGTAACACCCATAAAAAAGAACATTAGTGTAAAAGTTAACCAGATGGCATTGGTGATACTTTCTGTTTTAACGGGAGGACAAAAGGTTAAACCACAAAAAATAACCGCTGGCAATATGGCCCACTTCATAAACGGTATCCGCCGGCCTTTGCGATTACGGCTTTTGTCGCTTAATGAAGCAATAAAGGGGTCATAAACGGCGTCAATCAGCCTGCCGGATGTTTCAACAAGCGACATGATATTGAATATGCCAAAAACAAGCAGTTGCGGAACAAGCGCCACCAGCCTGGCATTAGACGGCGGCAGATAAAAATAAGTAAGCATCACAATAATAATATTGGTCATGATACTCCAGCCTATCATCCCGCAGGCATAGGCAAGCTGTTTTTTTAAAGGCAGTTTTTCGGCAGGCATTTACCTGCAATATGCAAATATTAATGAAAGATTTAACTAAACGTTTAAAACTCGATTCCGTTATTATAATTAAACTGTTAAGGGCTTTGGTTTTACAGGCAGCGTATCGGCCAAAATAAAAATGCCCCCGATGATACCGATATCCTTCAGCCAGTTTCCATACAGGTCACCTGGATTTGCACCAAACCGGGGCACCCATACTAGTAAATCGAACAGTAGTAATATAATGCCCAGCCAGGTAATCATCAGGCGCGTACCTTTGCCCACCAGGATTGTCCCGCCGTCTAAAACAAGCACAACGCCCGTAAGATATACCCAGAACAATAATCCGGGGATAATGAAGGTTATGGTAGGCAGCATCGGAGGGATACCCGGCGCAAATTGGGGATAAACAAAATGCAGTACACCAAAGGCGGTTATGGAAACTCCCAGTATAAAATGCCCGATCACGAACGGCACATTGGTACCTTTGGCTTTCCAGCTTTCGGCTTCTGTGCCGGCATACAAGAAAACGGATCCGCAAAGGCCAAAGTCCTTAAATGCGTTGATGATGCGGTTGGGTAGGTCACCAAAAATGCCTTGCACTTCCTTGGGGTACATGGATATATGAAACAGCAGCGGACCGTGGATCAGTATCACGAACAATAAAATCTCTATCCCTAACAAAAGGGAGGCGATGTATGCATATTTCCGGAAAAGGATGGCAACACCTGCTATAAAAATAGTTACAGCTGTAAAGTAGGTCCAGAACGGGTGGAACGGGATCCAGGGAGGCACGATTGCTTCAACAAATGAAGCGTATACAAAATGTAAAGCAGGGTAAACAAGCATTGGGATGGCCAGCAGGTAGCGGCCAAGTTTAGGTACATTGTTCATCGGTTTAATTGGTTTATCAGATGAATGTACAGATTAAACTTTTACTTTACAAAAAAAGGCTTGATGTCTTCCGTTGATTTTCACGATAACTCTGCTAAACTAGAATGTAATAATTCCTTATTTTTGAATAAGCAGCGTCATTTACGATGAACAACCCCGAAGGAGTTATTATAAGTCCGAGCCCATTTAATGTAAAGGAAACTATCAACCGGTTGGAGGCATTTTTACGACAGCACGGTGTTACGATCTATGCCCGGATAGACCAACAGGCAGAATTGCTAAAAGCGGGACAAACCATAGCCCCGCTTGACTTTATACTTTTTGGGAACCCGAAAGCGGGCGGCCCGATTATGGTAAGCAATCCTATGGCCGCGCTGGATCTGCCACTCAAAGTTATCGCATGGGAAAACGAAAAACAGGAAGTTTTTGTAGCTTACAACGACGCCTCGTATATCGAAGACCGGTACGCATTAGCACACAATCCTGCTTCACCTTTAAATTTAGCTAATCTGATTGCGATGGCACTGAAATCATAGTATCACTGGCTTATAATCCTGAATAATAATCATACCCCTGTTCGGCCCAGTAATCACGCGGACGGCTGTTGCTAAAAGTTACGGTGCCAATGCGTTTGAGGTTTTTAATACCATACTTAACTGGTATGATCAGGCGCAGCGGGGCGCCATGCTCCAAAGGCAGCGGTTTTTCATTTACCTCGTAAGCCAATAGTGTTTGTGGGTGCATAACGCTTGGCCTGTCTATTCCCACATAGTAAGCTTTGTCCGGCGTTTCCATACCGACGTATGCCATCTTTGCATATTCATCCAGTTTGTAATGCTCAACAAAATCACTGAATTTAACGCCGCCCCAATGTGATATCTGGTCCCAGCCCTCCACACATTTGAAATCATAAATGATCTCGGTTTTTGGCAATGCCATCAATTCCTGTAAAGAAATTTGTAAAACATCACCGGGCCTTTTTATAACCTGCAATTTCCAGCTTGCCGGATCAAACTTTTTATTGCCTTCAACACCGATATCGCTGTTAACCCTTACTTTTTTGGCTGCCCTGGATTTTGGGTAAGTTTTTACCAGGTGGTTATCGCTGAATATCCTTCTAAAAAAAAGTTCTGTTTTGTTAAGGGCACGGCGTAATGGTTTGTGAGCACCGGCGGTAATGCCAGCAGTTTCGGGCGGTGATTTGTAGAGCCATCGCCATCCCTCAAATGCGCCAACAGCAAAAACTCCAAAAGTGGCAAATGAAATAAAGTTCCGCCTGCTTATCTTTTGCTCGATGGTGAGCTCTTTTTTTATTTTTTTATTCGGCTTTTTCATCTTCAGCTGCGGCTTGAATAATTGGTTTGGGATTTTCATTAACTACTTCAAATCCTGAAATAGCAGACCGGAAATTACTCCACCCGGCCAGGATCACCTGCACGATGTGGATCACAAAAAAGAAAACGTAGCCCAGTGTTAAGGCAAAATGCAGTATCCTGGCAAAATGATAGCCACCGCTCAACCAGGTTAAATAATAAAATTGTACGGGTTTATAAATGGCCAGCCCGGTAATTACTGAACCGATACCCATAAAAATGATGGCCGTGTACGCGATACGCTGGGCGGCGTTATATTTGTTTTGAGGCGGCGCAGTTTTACGGATATGCAGATCGTGCAGCAGCACCAGCCAGGCTTCTTTAAATGACTCTTTTTGCGGTACCAGTTCACGCCATTCACCTGATATGATGGTGTATAGTATATAAAAAATGCCATTCAGCGTAAAGAACCACATAAACAGGAAATGAAATGCCATCCCTTCCGACAGCCGGTGAGGAATACTCAAAGTGTTATAAAACCAATCAGGAAAAAACCGGAAGAAAGTATGGCCAAATAGCGTGATCGAATATTCATCGTTCGCCCAGTATATCAGCATGCCGCTCCATATCATAATGGTTAGTATCGGGAAATTTACCCAATGGCACCAACGCATGGCTAAGGAATGTTTTTCTTTAATAGTTTTCATTTGTATTTCAGATTGGATGCTGTTTGTTTACAGTGCCACCCTTGCCGCACCGATAACTGCGCCATTTGATTTATTTTGTAAAAAACCGATGATCTCCCAACTTTTGGTATCGAATCCATGTGGTAAAGAAACATTTGCTATCCCGCTATTGCCCTTTAATGTTACCGGCTGCAGCTTGCGCACAATTTGAACATGTGATAAAGTACGCCCGCCGTTCTCGCCGCGCTCAACCTTGGTTTGTGCGGATTTCTCCAAGACAGCAACCAGCAATATTGTGTTTTTATCGGCGCCCTCGGTAGTATATTTTAAACTCGCCTGGTTTTGATCGGTTTTTAAATCGGTTAAAGTTAATTGCGCAGCAGGCTGTTTCTCCAAACCGGCTTTTATAGCATTACGTAGAGTCCCTTCTGCTGATCCGACAAACTCTGTTTTGCCATTAACAATTACCTGCGGGGTATAAACCGACTGAAGGTGTAAATAATTGGCATAATCATTCTGTCTTTTCGAAAAATCAGCGCTGCTGAATACGTCTTTCCACCCCAGCCTGTTCCAGTAATCTACATGATACGCCAGTATATAAACCGGTTTGTCTTTATTTTCCTTTTGAATTTTTGCAACAAGTTCATCAGCCGGAGGGCAGCTGGAGCAGCCCTCCGAAGTGAATAATTCAACTACTGCGAAGCCTTTGGCATCAATAATTTTTTTATTCGGGTTTCGCGACTTGATAAATGCGGAAGCAGCCACTGTTACCACCAAAAAGGCGACAACAACTACAGATATTTTTATTGGTCTCATTGTGTACTGGTTAAACTTAAAGCATTTACGTGCTTTGTCGGCAGACGGATTAAATCCTTACATAAATTTAAGATTTTTATATATGTAAATACTAATTAAATCGAATTGAAACTACTGGATAATAAGTTTCACATCTGTTAACCCCGCCAGTTCCTGCGGGTTATGACTTACGATCAAAACAGTAGCCTCCAATTCATTAAACAATAATTGAAGGTCGTTGATAAGGTCCAATTTCATTTCCGGGTCGATTGCAGAAAACGGCTCGTCCATTAAAAGTAATCTGGGTTTAATAGCCAGCGCCCTCAAAATGGCCAAACGCTGCTGTTGCCCGCCCGAAAGATGTTCCGGCTTATGTGTGGTTAGTGTATCAAGCTTTCCGATATTCAATAACCTTTTGATCCATGCCTTATCGCTGGTTGCGTATTCGAGGTGGTCCAGCACGGTCATATTCGGAAATAATGCATAGTCCTGGAAAACAAAACCCACCGCCCTTTTTTGCGGAGGAATAAATATGCCTGCATCGGTATCCAGCCAGGTTACGTTGTCGGCAATAATTGTGCCCTGCTCCGGTTTAATAAAACCTGCTATGATCTTTAAAAACGTGGTTTTTCCCGCGCCTGACGAACCGTAAATTTTGGTAATGCTACCTACGGGAAATTGTCGCGCAACTTTTAATATTTGCTGCCCATGGTACGTTTTCAATCTCTTTTCAATATCAACGTTTATCATTCCAAAGGGCTTTTGAGTTGATATTTATTAAAAACAAACACGCTGATAATTAAAACAAAGGTGATGGCAAACAAAATGAGCGAATAAACATTAGCGGTTCCATAGTCCATCTGCTCAACCGAATCATACACCGCTATGGAAGCCACCCGGGTAACATTGGGAATATTGCCGCCAATCATTAACACTACACCAAATTCACCCAGGGTATGTGCGAAGGTGAGCACAATGGCCGTTAGCAAAGATGGCTTTATATTGGGCACCAGCACCCTTATAAATGTTTGCCATTTGCTTTTGCCTAACGAATAAGATGCCTGCGAAAGCGAAAGCGGCAATTGCTGCAACGCCGATTTTATCGGCCCTATCATAAACGGCATGCTATAGATCACCGATGCCAGCACCAGCCCCTGGAAAGAAAAAACGAATTGAATATTAAAAGCATGCTGTAACCACTTACCTATACCATGCTGCGGGCTAAATGCCAGTAGCAAATAAAACCCAAGAACCGATGGTGGCAATACCAAAGGCATGGTAATAATAGCTTCGAGTATAATTTTTATAAACGATCTCCCTTTTGAAAGCCACCATGCAACCGGCAGACCTACGGCTAACAGCAAAATCGTAGTTATTCCGGCTAGTTTTAGCGTGAGCCAAATCGGGTTCAGATCCATCCGGATAAATTAGTCATTAATTATTGAACGCGGTATCCAAACTCCTTAAAAATGGCCCTGGCTGCAGGGCTTAAAATGTATTCGTAAAATTTTTCGGCATCGGCATTACCGTCCGCATGTTTCAATATTACCATCCCCTGCTCAATGGGCGCATATGTTTTTGGGTCGATAACTTTCCAATATAGCTGGGTTTTGTTTGCCGGATCTTTGACCAAAGCCTGGGTGGTGAAGCCAACTTCGGCTACACCCGTTGTGATGTAGGTGTTTACCTGCGAAATGCTTTCGCCATACACCATTTTGGATTGCACATCGCTCAAAACACCTTTGTCCTTTAACGTTTCTTCGGCGGCTTTGCCGTAAGGTGCGATTTTAGGATTGGCAATGGCTATTTTTTTTATTCTTTCAGTCATTAATAGTCGTTCCCAATTCTCAAAGCCTATATCCTGGGTACTGCAAATAATTAAGCTTCCCTGCGCATAGACAACTGGCTTTTTAGCGCTGAATCCTTCTTTAAACAAAGCGTCGGGAAAGCTCATATCGGCAGATAAAAAAACATCATAAGGCGCACCATTACGCACCTGGGCCGACAAATTTCCTGATGAGCCTACAATGGGGTCAATATCAATCCCTGTTTTCTGTTTGAAATCCTTTTGCAATACTTTGATCACCGATTGCAGGTTTGCCGCTACCGCTACCTTTAAATTCTGAGCGAAAACAGCGTTTGTCAGAAATAAACAAACTGCCAAGAATATCTTTATCCTTTTCATAGTTTAATGGATATATATTTTAATATATAATGAGTATGCTAATATACACTGTTGGATTTGTGTATAAAAAATTTAACCTCATTCAATATAAAAAAACGAATAAATGCTGAATATATATTGGATTAAATTCAACAAAAAACAGCTGTTAAATATAGCCCAGCCACCAATATTTATGTGTGGCTTTATAAGTCATATACCATTTACATGGGAAGTAAAGAATGAATACTGCCGATATCCACACCGCGTAAACTATTGGCAACGGAAAACTGTAAGTGCTGTCATTTTTTGTGACAGCAAAAACAATCATAGCGGTAAAGTGCAATAAATAAACATGCAGGATATAGTAGAACAATGGAACCCGTCCGTAAACTACAAAAATGCGGGTGATTTTATTCTGAGCTTTTTCCAGCACACTTAATAGTAAAATAGCAGGCCCTAAAGTGATTAATAAATAATCCAGCGAAGGTGGATATTTATGTATGTCGATAAATGAAAGCACCGTACGGTACCAAGCTCTCTGTGCGGTCCAGCTTCCGGGGTCGCCGTAGATATTGAAGGCCCGGATGACGATGAACAACGCTATCGCCGAAAACCCGATTATGCGTAATAATTTCAGACGTTTTTCTGGTTCCAGCTTAAATATGGTTCCGAAACTGTACCCTGCCGCCATTACCCCTACCCATGGGATGAGCGGGTAATAAATGAGCAAGTGGTAGTGGCCACCATAATTTAGTGTAGTTTGCACATGCAGAAATTCCCAGATCAATGCGCCGGTAGGGTTAAAATAAGCCGGGCTAATTTTGTCAAACAGATCATGACCGAAAATAAGCAGCAAGCCAATAGCGCCAATTACGCATACCGGCAAATAAACGAGTGCTGAAAGCACGATCATACTAACGCCAATGGCCCATATAACCTGCAGCGTTATAAAATTGAAATTTAATACCATGTCCCAGCCAACCCGCGAAACGGTTACCTCAAGAAGGATTAGCCATAGGCCGCGCGTCAGCAAAAATCTTGCAGCCTGGCTTTTCGTTTTGCCACGGCTCAAGTATAAAAACGACCCGGTGCCTGCCAGGAAAACAAATGTGGCCGCGCAAAAATGGGTTATAAAACGGGTTAAAAACAACGCTGTTGATGCTTTGGTCAAATCGGTAGGATCATAATCAATATTAGTAAAAAAATCACGGGTGTGGTCAAGCGCCATAATCACCATTACAATGCCTCGCAGGACGTCGATGGAATCTATGCGTTTTTTTTGTGGAATAGTGGCAGCGGTCATTAGCGATTAAGATTTGATTTTACAATGTACGCAAATTCAATAAATTGGCAATTATGGAATGAATTATAGGAAGCGCCTTTATTGGTTTGGCTGAAGCCCCTAAATCCATATTGATATATGGAGCTCATAAATATGACCGCAATAAAATCAGAATTCATTGCCGTCCGGCTTCAGCCGACGGAAAAAGAAAGAATAACAATAACCGGCTTTAGCCGAATTGACCAGCAAAACACATTGGTTAGCGATTGCTGCCAATTAATCCGATCGTTCAATATTCAATTACCACATCGTCGGTCAAAGCGTGCCCGGTGCAGGTTAATATCCATCCGTCGGCCAGGTCGGCATCGGTTAACACATCGTTTTTTACCATCATAACCTTTCCGCTTTTACACATCGCGGCGCAGGTTGAACAATCGCCAACGCGACAGCTATAGGGCAGCGGAATATTATTTTGCAGGGCCGCCTGCAGGATAGATTGGTTTTCACCGACTACAATGTCATAAGTTTCACGGCCAAAATGTATCCTCAGCTTTTGGGGTGGGAAATTGATTAAGCCGGTTGTTACCGGGATAGTTTCCAGCACGAAGTTTTCTTTGCGCACCTGGTTGTTCGCAAAACCCATATATAGCAGCGTTAGACGTATCATACGCATATAAGCATATGGGCCGCAAGTATAGAATTCGGCTTTAGCCGGATCAAGATTTACGTTTTCACGTACCAATTGCTCCGCCATAATGTTATTTAGCCTTTTACCTTCGCTGCTTAAAAGATGGATGACATTTAACCTGCCCGGATAAGCTACCCGGAGCATGGCCAATTCGTCCTCAAATAGGATAGATTGTTCGTCCCTATTGCTATAAATAAGTATAAGTTTACTTTTACCGGGCCTGTTCAATACATATTTAAGCATTGAAAATACAGGAACAATGCCGCTGCCGGCAGCAAAAAATAAAATGCTTTTTTCTGCATCAAAACCGGTTAGAGTAAATCTGCCCGCAGGTTCAACGGCGTTCAAAATATCACCCTGCTTTACCTTCGTTAATAAGAAACGCGATATCTCTCCGTTCGTTATCCGTTTGACAGTGATAGATAAGGATGTCTCGTCAGGCGATGAGCTTAATGAATACGAACGGCGTATCTCCTCTTCATGGTGATTGAAAATAAGGGTTATAAATTGACCGGCTTTATATGAAATTTTTTTGCCGGATATTTCACCCAAAAAGAATGTAGCCGTATCCGGCAGCTCCCATTTTATGGCTTCAACTTTTAACTGAAGCATAATTTTTAGGCCTGGAGAACAATTTTACCGAACTGGGACGATTTATCCATTTTACGCACTGCTTTTTCGGCATCGGATAAGGGAAATATTTTATCCACAACCGGTACTGTTTGATGTTTGTTTAAGAAATCAACCATAGCTTTAAAATCATCGGGGCTCCCCATCATGGTGCCAATTATTTGCAATTGCCGCCAGAATATTTTGCGTCCATTTAATGGCGGGATGTTGCCTGCCGTGCCGCCGAAAATTACTATTCTTCCGCCCGGCTTGCAAATATCTGGCAATTTGGCAAAACCGTCGCCCAACGCGCTGTCAATTATCAGGTCAAAACCGCCCGAAAGATGCTGCAGTTGTTCGGCCCAGTCCTGCGACTTATAGTTTACGCCGGCAGATGCACCCAATAGCTTTGCCTGTTCAATTTTTTCTCCTGATCCCGACGTTACGAAAACATGGCATCCGGCCGCGACCGCCCACTGCAGTGCAAAAGTACCTGTACCGCCTCCAACGCCTGTTACCAAAACCGTATCGCCCTTTTTTGCGCGGCCTTTGGTAAACAGCGCCCGATAGGCTGTTAAGCCCGCTAGTGGAACAGCCGCGGCTTGCTCCCAGGTTAAATGAACAGGTTTAGGGTGTAAATGCTGTGCCCGCACTTTTACATATTCAGCAAAGGTACCGTCATCCGGTAATCCTAATATTTTAAAATCATTGGATTGAAAGTTGGGATTATCGCCCCATCCATAACCGGGATTAATAATTACTTCCCGGCCTACCAGGTTTTTATCGGCGTCTGACCCGGCTTCGGCAACGATGCCTGCGCCATCCGAGCCTAATATGGTAGGATATTTAATTCCCGCGTACTTCCCGATGGTTATCCAGTAATCACGGCGATTTAATGCGGCCGCTTTTATCTTTACCAAAACCTCGCCGAGTCCGGCAACAGGTTTATCAACATCTTTAAATATTAATGGCCTATCAGGGCCTTCAAGAACTATCGCTTTCATCTAATTTATTTCACTCGGCCTATTCCAAATTGGTTGCCTGCCTTTATCGCTTTTCCGTCTTTAAAATCTACTTCTACCATTTTCTCGCTGCCAACACTGTTATTAAATTCATCCTTAAGCGTTAACAGAACCTTGCGGGATCTAACATCAATCACTTCCCCGCTCGATGGATAAGCATACCTGCCATCCATGCTAAATAATATCCAGCCCGGCATATCCTGTAACGGAATAGTGGTTAGTTGCTGGTATGGCTCAACGTTGCTAAACACATGCAAACGCATATTAAACCCATCGCACAGCCAAATTTCCTTTTCGTCGGGTGTTAAACCAATGCCATGACTCGGATCGCCATGCCGCCTCACATGCCCGGTTTCCCACCCTTCAACCAATATCCGCGAAAGCTTTTTGCCGGTCTTCAAGTCACCAACCTCGAAACCAAGCAGGCTATCCACCGTAACATAAACACGGGTCTCTTTACCATTAACCGTAAAGGGGCGGATAAAGTTTCCAAAAGGGCCTATTTTATTAGCAATCGTGTTGGTTTTCGCATCAGCTATTTTTAACCAGGGCGAAGCGAGATCATCCAGGTAAACATAGTTGCCCGACGGCCCCCAGATAGTGTTATGCGATTTCTTAAAGCCGGGAATTTTTTTGATAATATCGCCGCTTTTGCAATCCACCACATTCCAATCGGTATTTTCAAAAGAGGGCAGGTACATTATTTTGCCATCGGGTGAAATCGACATTCGGTCGCATCCGCCGTCGATAAATTTTTCCCAGATAATTTTCCCCGTGGTTAAATCCATCCGCTGCAACGATTCAATGGTACTTATATAAATACTGTTAAGCGGGATGCTTACGGCAATTCCCTTAACATTTGACGCCTGCTTGTTTGGATGATAGCCCGATGTTTCAATGCGTTTTACAAATTGATGGTTATGGTCCATATCAAATACAAGCAAACCATGCCCGCCGTAACCCATATAATCGCGGATGCCAGGCACTGCTACATATAAATAATGCCCGGAACGCGGTTTATTTTGTTTAGTGGCGACGTTCTTTTTTGGAACGGTCATTGCCGAAAACAGCATGCCGGCAAGAATCAGAAAAAATAGGTTAGCGTTTGATCTCATGGTCAATAATTGTTTAGTATTATTTGCCATCCTTTTTTAAGCTATGCGTAAACGGCTATAGGAATGACATCTGGTTATGTTTGCCTTGCTAAAATTACTAAAATATTACTCACGCGATGGTTTAATCCGGGCTTTCAGGCTGGTTTTTCATCAGACAATTTTATCTTTGTACCAGCTATGCCTGAAATCAAAATACTACTTCTGACTGCCTCTGCAAAAATACGTATGGACCTGAGCGAAATCCTCGTCGAGGTGGTTGCCAATGGTGGTTCTGTTAGTTTTATGCATCCCCTCTCTTTAGAAGCCGCTGATAAATTTTGGCAGAGTTCGCTTGCAGCCGTTGCAAGAGGTGAAAGCGTAATCCTTGGCGCCTTTGACAGCGGCAAATTGGTGGGCACAGTAACGCTGCTGCTCGATTGCCCGCCCAACCAGCCGCACCGTGCAGAAATAGCGAAGTTGATGACGCGCATTAGCTACCGGCGCAAAGGAGTGGCTAAATTGTTGATGCGGGCTGCCGAACGTATAGCCGTCGAGAAAAAGAGGACACTCCTGGTGCTTGATACAGCAACCGACGGTGGTGCGTCCAAATTTTACGAAGAAATAGGATATAATTTAGTCGGCGAGATCCCGGACTATGCATTAAAACCACAGGGCGGACTAACAGGAACAAAAATCTATTGGAAACGCCCCGAAGCCTAAACCTTGATTGCTAATTCCAAACTATAAACCTTTAAGCTTTTGTCATCAATTTGAATTTCAGTGTCAAATTGAAATCCCAGCCTGGTTAACAACCGGAAAGAATTAACATTGTCGTTAACAGTAGTTGCCAGTACACGGTTGAGTTTAAATTCCTTCGACAACTGGCTTAAAAGAGCCGATGCTGCCTCAAAAGCGTAACCATTTTTAGCGTATTGCGGCAAAAAAGCAAACCCGATATCATGGTACGTTAAATAATCGCGTTTTATCAAAGTTACAATGCCGACAGCCGTACCCGAACTTTGAAGTTTAACACCCCAGTATTTTATGCTCGAATTTTTTTTGATGTTTTTGATGTAGGCCTTTGCATCGCTTAAGGCATTCACTTTTCGGTCGCCTATAAATTTTATCCAGCCGGGCGTGTTTACCAATTCTAGAATAAATTCCGCATCGTTTAAATTCAACTGGTGCACCGTAAGCCGTTCTGTTGTAAAACCATTTCGCATAAACAGATCAAAGATATGGGAAAAACGGGATACGTTGGAACATGCGTTTTTTTTGAACATAATATCGACCTACTGGTTATACTTAAAATTAATATGGGGCAAACATTAACGTAACCTTGTAAAAACTAATTTGCAGCGGATGCCGTTTTTCAGAAACAAACGGTAATAAAAAAGGAATCTGACCGTGAGCGACTGTGGGACCAACATCAATAATAACAATTTGCGGTTATCTTCGTTAAACCCTTAAAATATATGCGTCTAAAAGCCAGGTTGACTAACGGTTCTTTATTCTTTACAAATGCTTTTGATCAGGATATAAATTACACTACCATTCCATTGGAAGCATTCAAATGAAATACACCTTACTAATAGTTTTTACATTATTCTCGTTCATGGCCAGGGGGCAAAACACTATTGTTCGCGGAACTATAACCGATGCCCAAACCAATCAAACTTTACCATTCGTGTCAGTATCATTTCCGGGTACTTCTATTGGCGCCAATAGCGATAAAGATGGCAAATACACCATTACAACAGGCAAAACTTATACTGAGTTAAAATTTAGCTATATAGGTTATAAAACAGTGACGCGTATTATAATTGCCGGTAAAGACCAGGTAATTAACGTTAAAATGCAGCCCGATGTGCAGGCATTGGCCACTGTCAGGGTTGTATCCGGTAAAAAGAAAAAATATAGAAATAAGGATAATCCGGCGGTAGAGCTCATCAGGCAGGTAATAGCGCATAAAGCCGAGAACCAGATGAAGAGTTACGATTATACTGAATACACTCAATATGAAAAGTTGCAGTTCTCCTTTATAAACGTTTCACCAAAATTATCCACCGCTAAAGGGCTGGAGCAGTATAAATTTATATTGGAAAACCGGGATACTACCAATCTTCCCGGCAGCTCGTTACTGCCGGTTTACATGGAAGAAAAAGCGACACAAACCTATTACCGCAAAAACCCCGAAACCACAAAAAAAATAGTTGAGGGCGAGAAAAAAGTAAACATCGTGAATTTTGTTGACGAGGAGGGCGTTAATGGCTACCTCAACAGGATGTATAACGAGGTGGACATTTATTCGAACAACATATTTTTAATGACCAACCAGTTTCTAAGCCCAATTGCTGATGGGGCGCCTGCCTTTTATAAGTTCTTTATAACGGATACTATCGAAGTGGACAACAAAAAAATGGTTGAGTTGAGCTTCACCCCCCGCAACGGTACTGACATGCTTTTTGAGGGACTTATCTACATTACATTGGATGGGCGCTATGCAGTGGAAAAGGCACGGCTAACAACCAACAAAAATATCAACCTTAACTGGGTACGCGGTATGAACATCGATCTTGCTTATGAAAAAAGCAGCGATGATCGGTATCATTTAAGCAAAAGTACCATGAAGGCCAGCTTTGGAATCAATAAAAATGGGCAGAAAGGTATTTTCGGCGTGCGGAACATTACTTATAAAAACTATTTAATTAATGTGCCAAGGCCGGATAGCATTTATACCGGCCCAAAAGATGTTATTCTTAAACAGGCAATGCAGCGGGATGAAGGTTTTTGGTCGCAAACCCGAGGGCGCGACACCATGACAACCGTGGAGGCAAACGTTTATAAAAACATCGACAGCCTGCAAACGATGCCGTCATATAAGCGAACGATGGCAGTTATAAACTTGTTCGCGGTAGGATTTACCTCAATAGGACCTGTTGAATTTGGCCCCCTGGGCGATGTTTACAGCTTTAACCCGGTTGAAGGCGGCCGTGTGCGTTTAGGCGGACGAACTACTGCAGATTTTAGTACCCGCTATTGGTTAGAAGCCTACGGCGCCTATGGGTTTAAGGACGAAAAGTTTAAATATCTTTTAAGTGCGGCTTATGCTTTTAACAATAAATCCATTTATACCTTCCCAAATAGTTATCTGAAAGCAACCGTTCAGCGCGATACAAAAATTCCGGGAGAAGAGCTGGGCTATGTTGAAGATGACGGTTTTCTGCTGTCGTTTAAAAGAGGGGTTGATGATAAATACCTTTATAACAATTATTATAAACTGGATTACGTAAACGAATTTGAGAATCATTTTTCATACTCGCTGGAATTTAAGAACTGGAAGCAGACACCTGCAGGATCATTGTATTTTATACAGCAGGAAAATAATATCCAGCAATATGTGCCCGATATTACCACCACCGAGTTATCATTAAACCTCCGCTATGCACCGCATGAGCAGTTGGTACAGGGGAAACTTTACCGTATTACCATACCGAATAAGTACCCTATCATCAGCCTTGATTACCGCGTGGGCGTAAAAGGATTGTTCAACGGTGAGTATAATTATCAAAACCTGCGTTTACGGGTTGATAAGCGTTTTTATTTATCGCAGCTGGGCTATGCCGATGTATCTGTAGAAGGCGGAAATATCTTTGGCAAGGTGCCTTTCCCGCTGTTAACTATTCACCAGGCTAACCAAACCTATTATTATGATTACTACTCCTATAACATGATGAACTTTTTGGAGTTTGTAAGTGATCATTACGCCAGCGTTAAAGTTGATTACTGCCTTAATGGCTTCATTTTTAATAAAATACCATTGCTTAAAAAATTAAAATGGCGCGAATACATTTCTCTGAAGACCCTTTATGGCGGTTTGCGCGACGAAAATAATCCAGCGCTTAATCCTTCACTTTTGCAGTTCCCTAAAGATCAGAACGGTGTTCCGGAAACTTATACCCTAAGCAAAAAACCATACACCGAGGGCAGCATTGGTATTGGTAACATATTTAAGATTTTCAGGGTCGATCTGGTGGAACGCTTTGATTATCTCGATCATCCCAATACCCCGCGGTTTGGAATCAGGGGTGCAGCACTGTTTGATTTTTGATATCAGGCAATGCGATTGCAACTTACAATTTACCTTTACCGGTACCTGCAATAGGCAGCTTACGCAAGGGAAGCCTTACACTATCCTTAATAGCCCGTAATCCCGGCAAGATTCCCGGATCAATAAACAGGCTATCCTGTTTCGTTTTTGGCGCAGGCAGTTTTAAAGGAGTACTTTTTAACGAACTGTCCTTTCCTGTTTTTAAATCCGCTTTTCCGGGCGGTGCGGTTTTTATATCTTTTCCATCCGCTCCTTTTTTAGGCGGCGATTTACCAGTTTTAGATTTGTCAGTCGGTTTCTCCGTTTTAATAGGGAGAAGCTTCCTGTTGTATGATGGTATGATCGATTCTTTTGATACCGGGCGGTCTTTGGGTTTCCAAATAAAACCCTTTAAAAGCCTGTCTTCCTCTTTAAATTTATCCAGCGGCCCGTATTTGTCTTCTGGTTTGGTGTAAAATGCCAGGTTGGTTGCCTGGTTATCCTTAAAATCAATACGCATGCGGGTGCTGAGAGACCTTTCCATGCCGCTTATGGTCATTTTGCCGCTATCGCGTGTAAAGTATATACTTTCAGCATTGCCGTCGATATACATGCGGCTTAGCTTGTTATTTTTGAAAAAGCCCCGCATTCGCTTTCCGGCTATCTGGTTAAAGTGCGCCGAGTCCGTTTTTTCGATATTGGCGATAAATGCATTAGGGAACAAGGTCATATTATCCAGCTTTCGATGCTTCATCTGCAGGTAAATGGTATCGCCTGATAACTGCGAGCCCTGCGTCCATATCATCGGGTTAACAAAACAACGTATGGTTGAATCGCTGCCGGTATAAAACATAGAATCAGCCTTGCCCTGCAAGTCGGATTTAAACAGTTTTGCATGGTGGTGAGCTATCATAATCCTGATACGGGCTGTGTCGGCCGGTTCAGCCTTTTTAGCCGCTAAAACGGAGTCGGCCAACACTTTCTTTCGAAGGCTATCTTGTTCCAGCTGTTTTTTAGTCGGCGGTTTTGCCGGCCTTGTTTTTGCCACCACTTTTTTGGGTTTTCCGAATAAATTGGTACGGAAAAGACTTGTATCCTTCGGCTCTGATAACCCCGCATGCATAGCGGTTAAAAATTTGGATGGTTTTTCCTCCTTTAATAAAAGCTTTTTCGTTTTTACCGTTGTATCCCTTATATGAGCAAGGCGTTGCTGTTCAAGGTATAATTTAAGATTTTTATAAGTTAAGATCTGTGTTTCAATCGTATCCGCCGACATATAAATGGAGTCGCGCTTAAGCTTGCTGGTATCTTTTACAGCTATTACCTTATCAGTGGCAATAGGTGGAATTTCCGGCTTGGGCACCCCTTTTGTTTTTGGCCCCGTCGCCGGTTTTTTTGCGGGTGCAGCTTTTGCGTCTTTGTTTTGGCCCGATAGCTTTTTTATGACGGAATCTGCCTTTAAGCCCAGGTTTTTCTGGTTGATAGCCGACGTATCAATTTTGCCGGGAATGGTGTTTTTAATTACTCCGGCCATGGTCATAACATTCTTTTTTGTTACCGGCAGGGTTTTAATAGCGGAATCTGCTTTTAACTGAAGGCCCTTTTGATTGGTTATCGGGACATCAATTTTTGCGGGTATGGTATTTTTTACCGCCCCGGCTATCGTCGTTACATTCTTTTTTAGCGGCGAAATCTTTTTAAGGGAGTCGGCTTTGGCAGCTGAGTCTGTGTTGGTGGTATCTTTTTCCTCGGTAACCATAATTACGTATGGGTCGAGAGTGACCACGGCGCGTTCATCTGCTTTAGTGTAGGTACCCAGATCGCCTTTTATAGTCGTTTTTTGTTCGTTATCATTAAATGTAACATGTTTAACCGCACGCCCGAAACCCTTAAGCCGGTCGTAAAATAAACTGTCTCCCTTCAGCGACCTTGTACCGGCTTTGTATAGGTTTTTCTTACCAAAAAAAGCCTGTTCGGTCGTGGTATTGTAGGTTCCGTTTTCGGTATAAAGGGTGTCTTTATCCTTCGTGCCATAAATATTGGTCGGCCCGTAAAAATAGGATATTTTCGACCCTGTATTGTAACGCATGGTATCAGTCAGCACCAATGCATCGGTCGTTTTTAACGATACATTATAGCGGAAATAGGAATCACGGGAGTACGCAAAATAGTAGCCATTTTTACTTAACAGGGTGTTGTCCTTATTGACCAGCTTCCCCCCGTCGGTATAAATACCAATCCGCGTAGCCGTGTTGTAAGTAAGGTGATTGGTGGTTAAGGTGGCATCTTTGTCCACCATCTTTACGTTATCGGTTAAAATGGCAATCTTGGTATTTCCATTATAATTGAGTTTATCAGCAAAAATATTTAAGGTGTCGCCCTGGTTAATGTTTACATGGCCAAAGGCATCAAAAGCATTATCCTGCACATAAAAATAAGCGCTATCGGAAGTCAGGATCGAATAATCCTGTTTAAATGTTCCCTGGTATACCTTTATTACATCCTTCCCGTTGCGTTTTATACCCGTGCTGCTTTTCGACCGGATAAGGTTTACTATCGATTTTTTCTGGCTCATTGCCGCCGCCGAAATCAATAATATCAAAAAGCTTAAAACATATTTCCTCACGATGGCAAAATTAGTTTTTTGTTGGGGTTTTAAATTAATAATTTTGGGGATGCTGCCGGTTACCCGTTTCACTGATTTTATTGAGCAAAATAATTTATTTGAGCATAGCGGTAAAATACTGGCCGCTGTAAGCGGGGGTATGGATTCTGTAATAATGGCTCATTTACTCAAATCAGCAGGATTTAATTTTGGTATCGCTCATTGTAATTTCCAGTTGCGGGGTCATGAGTCAATGGCCGACCAGGAATTTTGTCACAACCTGGCCCTACAGCTCCGGGTGCCTTTTCACACCGTGAGCTTTGATACTTTAAGGCATGCTGATGACAAAAAAATATCTACTCAAATGGCGGCGCGTCAGCTGCGTTATCAATGGTTTGAACAGGTAAGGCAACAATCAGATTACACCGTTATTGCCCTTGCACACCACCAAAACGACGCAATCGAAACAATATTGTTAAACCTCACACGCGGTACCGGCATTGCGGGCTTGCACGGTATTTTACCAAAAAAGGGTTCCCTGGTACGCCCGATGCTGTTTTT
>Ga0206797_1061_pt1 | contig 22894 bp, 19 predicted proteins | sample Alteio_BWOrgCont_69_FD_152894 | JGI IMG/M metagenome (GOLD analysis project Ga0206797, IMG submission 152894) | Enriched cells from forest soil in Barre Woods Harvard Forest LTER site, Petersham, Massachusetts, United States -... | ecosystem: Environmental > Terrestrial > Soil > Temperate forest >...
GTCTAGCTGCAAAGTTTTAACTTCTTTAATATCACAATTGCTGAAAATAAAAACGGAATTTACTGCCCCGACTGCCCCAATACAATAATCGGAAACAATGTGCCACTCTTTTAACTTCAAAATTGCGGCAACCGGGATAAGGCCAATGTCAACCACATCGTCAATTAGTTTTTGGGCACAATCTGTTGGGTTATCAAGGCTAAGATCAATTTTTTGATTGATGCTTGTGTGCTGCAGGCCGTATATAAAGGGTTTGGTATTGGTATAGCTAACTGCTGATATTCTTATCTTTTCCACAAATGTAATTAAGGCGTGTATTTATTTTTTAAGCTTGCTTTAAATGTTCGGCATTATTAAAGTCGACGATCTGGTACCTGGCGCCGTCATACAAAACTTTGTACAAAACAAGATTTTGGTGCGGAAACGTATCCATTTCTGTAAGCGGTTTATTGGTCAAAATACAGAGCAACAAACGCAAAGCCCGGCCATGCATGCAAATGAGCACTGTTTTTTCTTCTGGATGGCTCATGATTATTTTTAACGCTTCCAGTTGCCTTGCCTTTACTTCGTTGGGGCTTTCTCCGCCTTCAAATTTTTCGTCCAGGTTACCATCGAGCCAGGCACGCATGATCTGCATAAAAGCAGCTTTGTTTTCGGTAGTTCCCGGCTGCCCTTCATGAACGCCCCATCCCAGTTCGTCCAAACCTGGTAATTTTTCGTATGGAATTCCCAGGTCGATAAACGCCTGTATGCTCTGCTGCGTGCGTTTCAGTGCAGATATATAGATCTTGTCAAACGGTACCGATTTGTAGGCATTAAAAAACAATTGCGCCTGCCTCCGGCCCTCATCATTCAAATCGGTATCCATGCCACGGCCCTGTATAATGCCGCGTTTATTTAAATCTGTTTGTCCGTGGCGGACGATATATAGCGTTTTTTTCATTAGTCATTAAGTCATTTAGTCATTAGGTCATTGGTGCCGTTTGTCAAATTTTCCAATCAATGACTAAATGACCTAATGACTTAATTAATCACCGGTAATTTATAAAATTGGGGCTTTACTTCTTCGGGAAAAGCAAAATTTGTGTAATCTGTTACTACGTTATACAGCGTATCCCTTTCAATTGGTTGCCTGCCAACGTGCTTTATAAGCTCCACCAATTGTTTGGTGCTCATGCCGGGATGCTGCTCTTCGGCGCCGGCCATGGAGTAAATTTTCGTTGTATCATCCAGCGTACCATCAATATCATCCACACCAAAATTTAATGACAGTTGAGCAGTCGCCCTGCTGATCATCGCCCAATAGGCTTTAATGTGATCAAAATTATCGAGGTAGATCCGGGCTATCGCGTAATTCCTGAGGTCTTCCACCACCGTTGATTCAGGCACGTGCGACATCTGGTTGTTTTCCTTACGGAATTTAAGCGGGATAAAGGTTTGAAAACCACCTGTGTTATCCTGTAATTGGCGCAGCCGTTCCATATGGTCAACCCGGTGCCAGTATTTTTCGATATGCCCGTATAACATGGTGGCGTTTGAGCGTGCGCCAAGCTTATGCCATTCCTCATGTATTGCAAGCCATTGATCGGCTGTACACTTATCTTTTGCAATTTGCTCCCTTATTTCAGGGTGAAATATCTCTGCTCCGCCGCCGGGGATCGACCCCAAACCTGCATCAAACATCAGGCGCATGCCGGTTGCATAATCAATTTTGGCTTTTTTAAATATATAATGATATTCAACGGGTGTTAACGCCTTGATATGCAGTTCAGGACGATGGGCTCTGATGCTGCTGAACAGCTCGCTGTAAAAAGCCACATCATATTGCGGTAACACACCCCCTACTATATGCACCTCGGTAACCGGTTCGCCGTCATATTTTTTTACCATATCCAGCATTTCGTCCATCGTGTACTCCCACCCTTCCGACCTTTGTTTGATCAGCCTGGAATAGGAGCAAAATTTACAGTCGTACACACAAAGGTTGGTAGGCTCAATATGGAAATTGCGGTTAAAATAGGTTTTATCTCCGTGACGCTTTTCGCGGATATAATTGGCCAAAACGCCGAGGTAACCGAGTTCCGCCGTTTCATAAAGCAAAACACCTTCGTCGAAGGTGATACGCTCGTTACCAAGCACTTTTTCAGCAATACGTTTTAAATCAGCAGGTAAATGCGGGTTTTGTAAGAGTAACAGGAGATTATTTTCAGTTTCCATTCAAAAAACTTTGCACAAAAATAGGAAATGTTACTGTAATAAGGGCAGTTCCGAGACGCAAAGTATTGCGTCTCTACGTCATTTTACAATTAGAATGTAAAGGCACGAAACTTTGGGGTTCGGAGACCGGAATATTTTTTGATAAGTTTGCACAAATCCATTTCCAATGAAGATCGAAACCATTGCCATCCATGCCGGTAACCATGTTGACGAAAGCTCGAAGGCTGTAATTCAGCCCATAGTGACGTCGACAACATTCGAACGTGCTGTTGACGGCACCTTCCCCAGCGGATATACCTACAGCCGTGCGAGCAACCCTAACCGTACCCTGCTGGAAAATGTGTTGGCAAAGCTGGAAGGCGGCGCCGATGCCGCTTCCTTCGCGTCCGGTAACGCTGCCGGCATGGCGGTTTTTCAATCATTGCCACCCGGAACGCATATTATTGCGCCTGATGATATGTACCACGGCCTGCGTAACCAGCTTAAATTGCTATTCGCCGGTATCCTCACCTTCGATTTTATAGATGTAAATAATCCGGAGGTTTTGCAAAATCATATCACGCCAGAGACAGGGCTAATTTGGATCGAGACGCCTTCGAACCCTTTGCTCAAGATAACTGATATTAAAAAAGTAGTTGCAATTGCGCATAAACAAGGCATAAAAGTGGCCTGCGATAACACTTTTGCCACACCTGTATTCCAGCAGCCGCTTGCCTTAGGCGCCGACCTGGTAATGCACTCCTGCACCAAATATTTCGGTGGTCACAGCGACCTGATGGGTGGTGTATTAATAACCGCCGAAAAAAACGACTGGTGGCAAAAGATCCGCCAGGTACAGGAAATGGGTGGCGCTATCCCCTCGCCTATGGACTGCTATATGCTTACGCGGAGTATAAAGACCTTACCATATCGAATGCGCGGACATGCCCATAACGCACAGCTGCTAGCTGAATATTTAGAAAAGCATCCAAAAATCGAACAGGTAATGTATCCCGGATTGCCTTCTCATCCACAGCACCAGGTTGCAAAAGAGCAAATGACCGGCTTTGGTGGAATGTTCTCATTCTGCTTGAAAGGCGGGCCTGATGAGGCTCGGCGGGTTATCAACAGCCTAAAAATATTTACGCGGGCCACCAGTCTTGGCGGCGTTGAAAGCCTCGTTGAGCATCGCGCAACCGTTGAAGGGCCGGATACCAAAACACCATTTAATTTACTCCGCGCATCCGTTGGCCTGGAGCATATTGATGATTTGATTGCTGATTTGGAGCAGGCGCTATCCTAACGTCAATGTGCAAGCCGATTATTATTGGTACGGTACTGCCGATTCAGTTATTACGGCGCTCGTCAGCCCATAAGTACTAACTAACTGGTCGCAATCTGCTTTTGCCTGTGCCATATCCGCGTGCGGCCCGATAACAATTTGCTGAACGTTAACATTTGTATACGGCGGCGATATTAATGGCGCAGCAACGGAATTATTTACAATAGGAAGTGGAAGCGCATCGGGGGGATCAGTTGGCCCCATTAATATATTGGTCCAATTATACCTTGCTATAATTCTCCATTCCTGCTCGCCACTCCTCGATGCGTCTTTCAAAATACCTGCGTAATTAAGAATTCCCCTGTTTATTTCCCTAATCCTCTTAGCAAACATCGCATTGTCAGAATCAGGTATATCGCGGCTGCAATCAACAATAGTGCTAATGATAAAGTTAGTTTTCTCAGTATCGTCATACAGGCATTGCTTAAGCTCTAATTGATCGGCGTCCATCACCGTAGACAACTGAGTAGGATCAATCGAAATTGCAAAACCCCCGGCAGGATAAAAATTTTGCCAAAGATTTGCCGAATCCACTTGCGCAGTCAGTGAAAAAGAAAATACGGGGTATGGTGCGATATTAAAAAGATTTGCATTAAGTGCCGGGTACGCTGTTACTATCACGTTTTGTATAAAACTCAAAACTGCATTGAGTTCATCCGGCTGGTCGAGCGGTGTGAGCGTTAAAGATTGCGTATCCAACAAAGCCGTCAAATCGGCTAATGAGCTGTAATGAAAAAGCGGGGTTGCAGGAAATGAAGCAGGCATAATTTAAGGTTTATAAATGCAGGGAACATTAATCAGGTTATCCAAAGATACAGTAATCTTTTTCTAACCCGCGTGCATCTCAACCCATTTTTATTTGCCGGTAACCAAGATGAATTTCGAAGATTTCCCACTAATCTCTAATCACCAACCTCTAATCACTCTCAATAATACTTCATCGCGTCCTTACCCAATCCCCTTCTTAAAATACCGATTTGCCCGATAGTATATGCCTGGTGATGATTTAAAAATGCCCATAGTCCCGCAAGCGTATTATCGTAAGGATAGATAGGATGCTTAAATTCGACGATGCTGTCCAGCGCGGCTTCCGGCAGGTTTTCCAATCCGGCGCGTATTGCAGGAGTAACTTCGTTCCACTTGTTTTTAATGGCCTCCAAAGTTGGCATCTCTCCTTTAGGCGTTGCGAGTTCATCGGGGCTGGCACCCGGACCGGAAGCGAAATGGCCGATCCATGGGTTATCAATTATTACACCCCCTATTTTGGCTAAGTTGCCTTGTGCCCATAGCAAATGGCCCGCTAACCATTTAATACTGTTCATCGGATCGGCGACACTTTTATTTGATTCGTCGTCGCTGATATCGGCAGTAACCGTGTTGTACAACGTGTTATGCAATTCATACTGGCCCAATAATGCTCTTTTTGCTGACATGATTTCCTGATTTGATTACCCAAATGTAGATTGATAAAACGGTATTAATTGGGTGTAAATACGACAATAGCACGGGCCTTATGCGCCAGTTGAAAAGGACAGTGAAAGGTCAAAGGTTTTGGACCTTTCACTTTAAACTAACTATTTAAACAATTTGTTATCTTCGTGTTTCTGTAACTCCTTTAAAAGCGGAAGTATCGCGGACGCTTTAATGACGGTTGCTGAAGACGCTTTATCATAAGGGTGCATAGCCGCATCAATATTCGTTGAAATGCCGCTTTGGAAACTTAAAATACCGATCAGCTTATTATTTTTTATAACCGGGCCGCCACTGTCGCCGGGATATACATTCAAATTGGCAGTAAAAAATGGTAGGGTTTTGTTATTTGAGGCAATGGTTCCCCTTGTGGCTATTGAGTTGTTATGTTCGTTTCCCGGCAACGCGGCAAAACCAACCGATAAAATTTCATCACCTGTACTATTTTCGTCTGCGCTGTTAATTGCCTGAACAGGAACCGGTACACAGCCCTCCAGTTTTAAATAAGCCAGTATTTGTTTATATGATTCTTTTTGAAAAGAAATAATGCCGATGTCATTGTTATCTGATGAAAACACGAACGGCTGCAGGTTAACCCTGTTTTCTGATAAATTCATCAGGCCGATATCATTCGACACTTTGTTATCAATATTAGTTTTGATGGAGATCAAATCGTTAATAGTTTCGGTATTGTTAGCTGCATTTTCCGTTGCTTTGATTAGGTGTTTTGCGGTAACGAGGTAAATTTTACTTCCATCAGCTACCAAAACGCCGGTTCCCCGGATGGTATCTTTAATGGTTAACAGTTCACCCTGTGTGTTATATTTCTCGTGTTGCGAAAGCCCCCTTACGGTGTCTGTTTGCTTATGTAAGATCGCATCTACCTGGGCAAAATTATAGCGCTGCTGGATACTTTCTATTTTTACTACTGCTTTTTTCCACAGATTAATATAGGTATTGCCGGCTATGACAGGGGCCTGTGCACACACTTTAATCGAAAACAACATTAAAAAGCCAGCTATAAATAGTTTCATTTGTTTTATAATTTAAACTGCCTAAATATAAAACAAAGTCAGAAAACTATGGGTGATTCCGGCTCCAAATCAATCGTAAAAAAAGCTTTCGGCCTTCCGCTTTTGGCTTTCAGCTCAAAAAAGAGAAATTAAATTTGGCAAATTCATAAATATCAACTTATCTTTGAAACAATATTTGGTAGCAATACCATAATCATCACCGCGCAAAGGTTTTGATTTATAAAGAAGCGGCGAGAGATCAGGCTCAATGACCCGCTGGCAACCCTCCAAAGTTGGAGAAGGTGCCAATTCCTGGCCCGGTAAATACCCCGGGGAATATAAATTAATAACTGTATGAAAAATCTGATCAACACCATTCTTCAAAACATTTTTAGGACCCCTAAAGGCAAAACACCTGCATATTGCTATGCTCACAGCTATATGTGCATTTGTTGCTGTCGCTGATTGTTTAGTACCGTAATTTTTATTTCTAAAATACGCGGACTTTCACAAACGATATTTATATCCAGTTGTGAAATTTTCATCAACCGATTAAAACATTATAAATCCTTAAAATCTTAAAGTTATGTCTACCAATTTAAAATTTGAAACACTGCAATTACACGCAGGCCAGGAGGCCGACCCGACAACCGGTTCACGTGCCGTACCTCTTTACCAAACAACATCGTACGTATTTAAAAGTGCCGAACATGGCGCCAACCTGTTCGCCCTAAAAGAGTTTGGCAATATCTACACGCGTCTGATGAATCCCACAACCGATGTTTTCGAAAAACGAATCGCTGCTCTTGAAGGCGGGGTTGCGGCGCTGGCAACGTCATCCGGGCAGGCCGCACAGTTTATCGCCCTAAACAACATACTACAGGCGGGCGATAACTTTGTAACTTCTCCATTTTTATACGGAGGAACCTACAACCAGTTTAAAGTGGCGTTTAAACGTCTTGGTATCGATGCCCGTTTTGCTAAAGATGATTCTGCTGACAGCATTGAATCATTGATTGATGGCAAAACAAAAGCCATTTACGTGGAAACCATTGGTAACCCAGGCTATAATATCCCTGATTTTGAAAAAATAGCTGCACTTGCGAAAAAACATGATTTGCCATTAATAGTGGATAATACTTTCGCAGCTGGCGGTTATCTTTTCCGTCCCCTGGAACATGGCGCTAATGTAGTCGTTGAATCGACGACCAAATGGATCGGCGGGCATGGCACCAGTATTGGCGGTGTAATCGTCGACGGCGGCAATTACAATTGGGGCAACGGTAAATTCCCGCAATTCACGGAACCATCTGAAGGTTACCACGGTTTGGTATTTGCTGATGTTTTTGGTATCGGCGGGCCTTTTGGCAACATCCAGTTTATTATCAGGGCGCGGGTTGAAGGCCTGCGTGACTTTGGGCCATCTCAATCGCCATTTAATGCGTGGCTAAATATACAAGGACTGGAAACACTTTCGCTGCGTGTTCAGCGTCATGTTGATAATGCCCTTGAGTTGGCTAAATGGCTGGAAAAACATCCGCAGATTGAAAGCGTAAGTTATCCCGGCTTGGAATCATCCCCGCATCACTCACTGGCCAAAAAGTATTTAAAAAATGGTTTTGGGGCAGTGCTGTCATTCCAGGTAAAAGGAGATAAGGAAAATGCAAGCCACGTTATTGATAATTTACAATTGGTAAGCCACCTGGCCAATGTTGGCGATGCAAAAACACTGATCATACAACCATCGGCTACCACCCATCAACAGCTTTCGGATGCTGAACAGTTAGCGGCAGGCGTTTTGCCAAACTCGCTGCGCGTAGCTGTTGGAATAGAGCATATTGATGATATTAAAGCAGATTTTGAACAGGCTTTCGCAAAAGTGTACGCGAGGGAAGAAGAATTAGCATAGTTTTTTTAAGTGATATAGTAACGTTGTTACGGGAAGTAGCTGTATAGCCATGCAGCTACACCCGCAATAACAAATGAGAAAAATGGATACGGAAATATTTAAATATAACGGGGCTTTTAAGCTCGAGTCGGGAAAGCAGTTAAAGGAGTTACAAATAGGGTTCCACACGTATGGAACTTTAAATAAAAACCGCGATAATGTTGTATGGGTATGTCATGCACTTACCGCAAACTCAGATGTATTTGACTGGTGGAAAGGTCTATTTGGCTTTAATAATTATTTTAACCCTGACGATTATTTCATAGTGTGCGCCAATATTCTAGGGTCGCCTTATGGCAGCACTAATCCTTTGAGCATAAACCCTGCTACAAACCTGCCGTATTATTTATCATTCCCTCAACTTACGGTGAGGGATTTGGTTAATGCGCATCAATTATTAGCAGAACACCTGCAAATTAAGAATATAGAAATCCTGTTGGGTGGGTCCCTGGGTGGGCAACAAGCCATTGAATGGGCTATTATAGAACCTGAACGTATCAAAAATCTTATCCTGATTGCTACAAATGCGCGCCACTCACCCTGGGGTATTGCATTTAATGAATCACAGCGTTTAGCAATAAGCGCTGATCGTACTTTTTACAGCAATGCGCCTGATGGCGGTAAAAAAGGGTTAAAAGCGGCAAGAAGTATTGCGCTTCTATCCTATCGTAACTATAAAACGTATTCTATCACCCAGCATGAGGAAAAGGATAACCATGTTGATAATTACAAGGCGTCCTCCTACCAAAATTACCAGGGTGAAAAGCTGGTAGCCAGGTTTAATGCCTACAGCTATTGGTATTTATCTAAGACCATGGATTCGCACAATGTGGGACGCAACAGGCACGGCATTGAAAAGGCATTGAGCCTGATTAAAGCCCGCACGCTTGTAATAGGAATTAAATCCGACTTGTTATTTCCAATTGAAGAACAACAATATCTATTCAGGCACATTCCCAAGTCGGCGTTTGCTGAACTTGATTCCTTTTATGGTCATGACGGTTTCCTGATCGAAACCGAAATATTGACAAATGTGATCACCTCTTTTTTCAAAACGGATGTCAAAGGAAAAATTATTGATCTGCAACGAACCGCATAATGAGTAAAAAATTGAATATAGGCCTATTTGGCTTTGGAGTAGTCGGACAGGGTTTATATGATATCATCCGAACGAAGCACCTAAACCTGGAGATTGTAAAAATTGCCATAAATGACGAGAGCAAACAGCGTTCACTTCCCCAGCATCTATTTACAACCGATAGGGATGAGTTGCTCAATAACCCGGAGATCAACACCATAGTTGAACTGATTAATGACACGGAAGCTGCATTTGAAATTGTATCTAGGGCGTTAAGTTCAGGCAAAAATGTGGTATCGGCGAGCAAAAAAATGATCGCCCTTCATTTAAATGAGCTTATAGCATTGCAACATCAATATGGTACTTCATTGTTATACGAAGGTGCTGTATGCGGCAGTATCCCCATTATCCGTAACCTGGAAGAATATTATGACAATGAATTGCTGCATTCTATAAGCGGTATTTTTAATGGCTCGTCGAATTATATCCTGTCAAAAGGATTTAATGAGAATATGGACTATAATACTGCGTTAAAGCAGGCGCAAGACCTGGGTTTCGCTGAAACCGACCCAACAATGGATGTTGGCGGCTATGATGCCAAATATAAATTGGTAATAGCGGCCGCCCATGCTTACGGTGTCGTCGTAAAACCTGATGATGTATTAAACATAGGCATTCAAAACCTCTCGGCCAACGATCTGCAATACGCGCGCGAAAAAGGATTGAAAATTAAGCTGGTCCCTGTCGCCAAAGAGTTGGACGACAGCCACGTAACTTTGTTTGTCCTTCCCAAATTTGTAAACGAAAAGGAGTTTTTGTATAACGTTGAATACGAATATAACGGTGTAATAGTACAGGCCGCGTTCGCCGATCAGCAATTCTTTTTTGGCAAGGGAGCCGGTGGACACCCCACCGGATCAGCAGTGTTATCTGATATAGCAGCCCTTCGTTATGACTATCAATATGAATACAAAAAGGCGAAGGAACGCGCAAACCTCAACTTTACCAATAACATTGAATTGAACGTTTACCTGAGATACGACGATGAAAGCCTGGTTACGGTTTTAAATTTCTTACATATTCAAGAACGCTATTATTCAGGTAGTTTCAAATTCGTTATCGGTAAAATCAATCTTCAAAGCTTAATTGATAATCAACAGCTTATTGCCGATAGTAAGGCGTTTGTTGCTTTCGCAGATCAACTTGCAGGCGTAAGTTTAGCGCCGGAAAAGACACAAAAGGCAGAAGCCTATTAGTAGAAAAAATTCTATTTTTTTTATACTCTCAAATTAATATAGGGTTGTAGCAATTGAAAATATTTTTATTATCACAATAAATTATTATTATAGCCTAAATTTATTAATTCTATGGTTAAAAGTATTAAGTGTACCACCATTCTGTGGATCGGTATGTTTATACTTCTTTGTAATGGATATTCGTTTGCCGCCCAGGTAAAAACATCAAATCCTGTAAACAATATTATCGATTCGCTAATTGCCACTGTTCCCAATTTAATGAGGAGTGATGTAAACGGCGCAAAAAAGACTATTTTAAAAATCAATCAGCTCTCGCAAGAAGCAAATTATCAGCATGGCAAAATTGAGGGGACGTTTGACAGATGCTGGCTCCTCTATCACAACGGTTATATCGATCAGTGCATTGTTACGCTGGATAGCGCCATTAACAATATTCCAAATATTTACCGGGAGCCGTCCGCTACTAAGTTCAATATACTTAAAGGCCAATGCTATGTTAAAAAGGAGCAATTTAACATGGCTGTCAGGGAGTTTTCTGTTTCATTAAAACAGTCTGAGAAAAATAAGGATGTGGCTGGCCGGGCGGGTGCGCTGGTTAGCATTGGCTGGGCCTACATGGAGGACAATAAGCCAAGTGAGGCCATCAGTTTTTTCATGGAAATATTGAAAATAAAATCGTCTGATCAATATTTAAATAAGGCTACCGTATTGAATAACATAGCTGCCTGCTATAACATATTGGGCAAATATCAAAATGCGGCAAATTACGCGCAAATGGGTGTAAAAGAAGCCCGGGGGATGAATAGTTTGGTCGACCTGGCTAATGGGCTCAATATTTTAGCAGGAGCAATCTATCAGCAAGGAAAAGTTAAACAGGCGCTTTCCTATTTAAGCGAGGCAAGTAAAGTCCGCGAAAAGGTTGGCGACCCCGCAATGCTTGCATCAGACTATATGGAACTTTCTGATATCTATAGAAAAAGCCGGCAGTTTGCCCCTTCTATTGCCTATGCACGAAAGGCAGTTGCATTGAGTATTAAAAATAATATAAACCTAAAACTTGAAAGTGCGTACAGCACCCTTGCAACCAGCCTTGAAGATGCGGGCCAATATAAATTGGCGGCAATATATTATAAAAAGTTGCTCGCCTATAAGGATAGTGCAAATAACGCAGCCAATAACAAAGCCATGGCCGAGCTGCTTGTGAAATACAACACGCAAAAAAAGACCACCGAAAATCTCCAGTTAAAACAGGATAACCTGAGCGCCCGTTTAAGGCTGATTAGTAAGCAGCGCTGGCTCACAATTACCATTTCGATAGCAGTATTGATTATCCTCAGTTCAATTTTCTTATACATTTTTATTCGAAGCCGATACAAAACACGCCTTGTTCAGCAACAAATTGCGGAGCAAAAAAATCGAACGTTGGCTGTATTAGAAACAGAGGAGAATGAACGAAAGAGAATTGCTGCCGATCTGCATGATGGTGTTTGTCAAATGTTGGCCACCGTATCCGTGCAACTTAAAAGGACGATACCATCCATTGATACCGCGCAACATCTGTTGGAACAGGCCGCTGAAGAGGTTAGGGCGGTTTCCCATCGTATGACCCCGGAATTGCTAAAACATTATGGCCTGGCTAAAGCGATTGAAGAATCACTGTTGCGCTTAAACAGTTCTAATTCATTAACCACGTTTGTTTTTTATAACAATGCTGAGTTGGAGGGCATAGAGGAATTGTTACAGGTAATAATCTTCAGGGCGTTCCAGGAATTAATTAATAACATTATAAAGCATGCCAGGGCGACCGAGGTAAATGTGCATTTAACGGTTAACGAAGAAAACGTGATATTACTTATTGAGGACAATGGGGTTGGCTTTAGCGCCGGTAATAATCATGCCGGGCTGGGTTTAAAAAGTTTAATGAACAGGGTTAATGCATTTGATGGGGTTTTAACAATCGATTCTATGTTAGGCAAAGGAACTACAGTAATCTTAACGTTTGACGACCCTGTTTTAATTTAGGCTGAAATGATATCGATATTTTTAGTTGATGATCACGATATTTTGTTAGATGGAATGGAGGCGATGCTGAGAGAATCTGCATTGTTAACCGTTGTAGGGAAGGCCAACACAGTTGATATGGCTCAACAATACATTAAGGTATATAAACCTGATGTTGTAGTTACTGACGTTAGTATGCCGGGCAAATCAGGAGTTGAGCTTACGGTTCTGTTGAAAAAAAATCATCCTGAAATAAAGATAATTGCCCTTTCAATGCATGATGAGCTGAATTATATTTCGGCGATGCTCAATGCCGGGGCTTCGGGATATTTATTAAAAACGGTTAAAAATCAGGAACTCGTAAAAGCGATTTGCCGTGTTTATGACGGCGAAACTTATATTCAGCAATCGTTATATAAAAACTTTGTTAACTATTTGCAAAATTCAAATTCGCCGGATCCCCGTAAACCCCAAACATTATCAGCGAGGGAACTTGAGATCATCCGGTTAATAGCCCAGGATCTGTCAACCGCTGATATAAGTAACAAGTTGCATCTTTCTGTATATACCGTCGAAACACATCGTAAAAATATTTGGCGAAAAACCGGCGTAAAATCAACATTGGCCCTTGTTAATTTCGCGAAAGAAAATCAGCTGCTTAACTAATCGTGTACCTGATATCAGGTATCGAATACCTACCTGCAGGTATTTGAACAAGCATTATTCATGCATTATTTTGTGTAAATATTATTTAAACAAAGAATTATGAGAAAAATTTTATTTTCAATGTTTGCGTTTTTTCTAATGGCAAGTTCCAGTTATGCCCAAAATGGCAGCGTTCAGCTTGGCGTTGCAGTAGAATCGAATCTTCTGCTGGGTTCTTATAGCTCTGCATATAATGCTGGGTTTGGAGGAGGTATCAAAGGGCTTTACGGAGTAGGAGCTTCAGGGCAGCTAACTCTCTCAGTGGATTATTCGTCTTACAGCAGTAAATCGGGTACCATCTTTGCCGGTCAAACTTTAAGTCTTTTACCTATTTTAGCGGGATACCGGTATAATTTAAGCAGCGGTTTTTATGCTGAACCACAGGCAGGGTTGGCAACTCTTAGTACGAAGGCATCAGGGTTTTCGTTTTCACAAACCAATTTCGCAGGCGCTATTAACGTTGGCTATGCTAAAAATGGATTCGATATAAGTGTACATTATTATACTGAGGGCGACGTTATAAGCATGTTTGGTGTTCGTTTAGGATACAATTTTTCTTTAAAAAAGTAAACAGTATTTCATGTGAGGCAGGTTTAGCTCGGCAGCACATGTAATTGTGAATAATTGAACTAGTTAGTAATTGTGAAAAAGCCAAATCCTTTTGATGGATTTGGCTTTATTATTATGTGAAAACGATTTTTACCTGTTTTACAAAATTAGCGTATCATTAAATCGTTCTGTTTTTGTCCCAGCTTTCAAGGTAATCTGCTACCCGCTTTATAAACGAGCCACCCAACGCGCCATCTACAACCCTGTGATCATATGATAAGGACAAAAACATCATATGCCGGATGCCAATAGCGTCCCCCTGTGGTGTTTCAATTACTGCGGGCTTCTTTTTAATGGCTCCTACAGCTAAAATTGCCACTTGGGGCTGGTTAATAATAGGTGTTCCCATCACGTTACCAAACGAACCTACATTGGTAATGGTAAAAGTTCCCCCTTGCACATCGTCGGGTTTTAACTTGTTGATGCGGGCACGGTTTGCCAAATCATTTACAGCTTTGGTAAGGCCGAGCAGGCTAAGCTCATCCGCTCTTTTGATTACGGGAACAATCAGGTTTCCACTTGGTAAAGCAGTCGCCATGCTGATGTTAATATCCTTCTTTTTTATTATTTGTGTGCCGCTTACCGAAATATTGATCATCGGGAAATCCCTGATCGCTTTTACAACGGCCTCAATAAAAATTGGCGTAAACGTTATTTTCTCGCCTTCCCTTTTTTCGAAACTTGTTTTAACTTTTTCGCGCCATAAAACCAGGTTTGTTACATCAGCCTCAACAAACGACGTCACATGCGGCGAGGTTTGTTTACTCATGATCATGTGATCGGCAATTAGACGGCGCATCCTGTCCATCTCAATGATCTCATCATTTCCTGAAACAGATGTATTGGCCGAAGCCCTGGATTCGGAAATGACCTGTTTTACCGGCTCCTCTTTAGGCGCTTCAAAAATTGATTGTTCTTTGGGTTGCTCTACCTGAAGTTCCGGTTCGGCGTGTGCAGTTGCGTTTACTGATCCCGCATCCTGAACTTCAGCTACTGGTGTTGGTTCCGACTCAGAAGCTGCTGATTCTGATTCCGGGGTAATTAGTGGCTCAATGTCTGCAGCAGGCTTGTCCTCAAACGTAGCATTGCTGGTTTGCAAATCTTCCTTTGGCTGGAACCTGGTTTGAATATAATTTAACAGGTCATCCTTGGTCAGACGGCCTTCTGCGCCCGTGCCGGGAATTTGATCAAGCTCATTGTTGTCTATTCCTTCCTGCGAGGCTATGTTTTTTACCAGCGGTGAATAAAAACGTGAAGACGTTTTGCCACCGTTTTCTGTTTCGGTATTCGTTTGCTGCGCCTGTGGTACATAAGGCACCTGTTCGGTAAATTCTTTTCTTTGGTCAGCAAATATCGGTTGCTCTGTTTCAACGGGGACGTCTACAACTGTTACCGCAGCCGGTTCAGACGCTGAGTCAGGTTTTTCGATTGGGTCTGCCGCGGCAGATTCATCCACTATTTGCGGTTCTTCATTAACCGGTTCGGGCTCTTTCTGAACAGCATCGCTTAAACCGGTGTTAACCTCCGGTTCTTTGATTTCGTCAGGCTCATCGGTTTCAATGATCGCAACAACATCCCCTACTTGTACCACATCGTTTTCTTTGCAGAGCTGTTCGAGCAGTGTTCCTGACACCGGCGACGGGACGTCTGAATCAACCTTATCTGTAGCAATTTCTATTACTGTTTCATCAGTTTCAATATAATCTCCCGGGTTTTTGGTCCATTTGATTATTGTTGCTTCCGCAACACTTTCACCCATTTTTGGCAGCAACAGTTTATATTTAGCCATAGACAAAATTATAGTTAAAGGTCAAAATTAGCGGATTTTGTGGTTATTTTGCAGTTTCGCGGAGTAAAGTATTCAACATAGTTAAGGCCGAAATCGCGCTTCTTTCGATGTTTTGCTGACGTTTATTTCCGAATGTTAATTTCTTTACAACCATTTTCTGATTGGAAGCTACCGCAATCCATACCGTCCCAACCGGCTTTTCAGGCGTGCCTCCGTCTGGCCCGGCAATGCCGGTAACCGCAATTGCATAATCTGACTTAAAGTTTAATAAAGCACCTTCAACCATTTCGGAGACCGTTTCCCTACTTACCGCGCCAAACTGCTGCAAGGTATCATTTTTTACACCTAAAATGCTTTTTTTAAGCTCGCATGAATACGTTACCGCCCCTCCGAAAAACACTTTTGACGACCCCGCATGCTGCGTAATCAGGTGTGAAATATATCCACCCGTACAGCTTTCCGCAACAGATAGTGTTAAACCCTTGTCGGTCATCATATTTAATATTGCTTTTTCTATCGGGATATCCTCTTCAGCAGCCACAACGTTAGCTACGCGCGCAATGATTTTATCAGCAAATTCATTAACCTTTTCTTTTATGGCCGCTTCATCTTCACCATATCCGCTCAACCTCAATCTAACCTGGCCAAGTTTTGGTAAATAGGCCAGCTTAACATCCGGCGGTAAGGAATCTTCAATATCAGCAATCCGCTCCGCAAGGAATGATTCGCCTTCACCTGCGGTTAATATAGTTTTATGGAAAATAAACGGCAGTTTTAATGAGGACTTCAATTTAGGTATAACCGTCTCCTCCGTCATGTACATCATTTCGTGCGGTACACCGGGCATCGAAATATATATTTTCCCATTTACATTAAACCACATCCCCGGCGCCGTCCCATTTTTATTTAATATCACCTCACAATTTTCAGGAACCTGCGCCTGCAGCCGGTTCACTTCCAGCAACGGCCTGTTATAGCGGGCGAAAATCCTGGTTACATTTTCAAGAGCCTCCTTATTTTCGATGAGCTTTACGCCAAAATATTCAGCAATCGTTTTCTTTGTAATATCATCTTTCGTCGGGCCGAGGCCGCCTGTTATAATAATGATATCGGCCCTGCCGGCTGCTTCAGCAAGGGCGGTTAATATGTGCTCCCGGTCGTCAGATACTGATGAAATTTGCTTTACGCGAATGCCTGTTTGGTTAAGCTCGCGGGCCAGCCATGCCGAATTTGTGTCAACAATCTGGCCTATTAGTATTTCATCTCCTATGGTTATTATTTCAGCAAGCATGTTATTGATTAAATGATGGATTACTGGTATAATCGCTCCTCTTACTAAGCTTTAAATCTTGTAAAATTGCCGCTTTAACCTTCAGCGTGATATTATATGATTTGTAAGGTCCAAACGGCACCCACTGTGCATTAAGATCCCAGCAATGTAAATCCCGGTAAATTGTAAACGAGCTAATCGCGAATTTGCGCGCCCTTATATCATAATTGGTACTATATTGAATTTTCCACTTTGCCGTCAAATTAAAATCTCCGTTCAGCATCATCGTATTCGCGATAGTAGTATTAGTTATATTATTTTGATAGCTAAAGCTATAATTAAATGAAAGGTTCCAGGGTACATTGAAGTCAACATAAGCACTCGGATCGCTGTTAATAAATGCCAGCCGCTGTGCTTGCTGGCCATTAAGATTCTGCAAAGCATTTCCTACCCCTGGGATTACGGGCTTTTGTGGGCTAAACGTGGTTGAATTCAAACTACCGCTCATCGAAAAGCTAAAGGAAGTGAGCGTCGGGAACTTTCCATCCTGGAATGTATAACGATTAATACGTTCGTCAAATTTGTGTATTTGCCCGCCGGAAATAGAATCAAGCACCCTATTCACATAAGGGTCGAACGCTCCGAAAAAACTTAAATTTACCTTTTGATTTAGTATAGCCGTATGCGCCGAGAACGAAATCGGCTGAAGCTTCATGGAGTCGGCTGCAAAATTGTAAAATGTTGAAAACGTTAAACCCTGCAATATGGCAACTTTTCGAGGCTTGCCCGATGTATCTGTTGCCTTGGCCTTAAATTTTGCTTCAATGGTATTGTCCAGGTTAAACCCTATACCCGCACTCTTCCCCTGGCCCGGAAAACCATCTGGAAAAATGGAGTAGAGTTGATTTGAATAAGGATAAGGGATGGTTGCATTGCTTACAATGGTTTTATAATATCCGTAACCAGGCTCAGAAAAATCAGGTGTATAGCTAAAAGTGAGCGAAGGCGTCATTACATGCCTGATGGCTTCCAAATTTCCTTTTTTAAAACTAATTGTACTGTAAATTTTAGTTGACAGCCCCGTGCTTAAATTGTATGAGCCTGCCCTTTTAAAACCGTTTACCGTATCTGTAATTAATGTATCATTACCTGCTATGCTTCCCCGGCCGTAACTTTTCCGCACAGTTTGCAAATACCAATGCTCCGTGTAGTTAACACTGCTGCTAAACTGAAAATATTTAAATACATTCAGGCTTAAACTAACCGGTATGTTGTGTGAAATATGAGTTTGTAAGTTTTTAGCGAGTGTGCTTCCTTTAAATAAATCGGATTCAAGAATATTGTCCACCTCATTTGAAGCGCTGAGGCTATAGCTAATGGTTATTTTTTGATACCATTTTTGTTCACCTACCCTATCTTTTGAATCAAAAGGGCTAAGGGAGGCCATTGAAAAACTAAGCGTAGGCAGTTGTAATTGTGATATGGTTTTGGTTGACAAATCCTGGCTCAATGCGAGTCCAACACTCAAGTTAAGAGGCAGTGTTCCCGTCCATGATTTACTGTAGTTTATAGATGACTGAGAATTATTATGTGTAAGAGCAGCGATATTATAGTTACTTGCGGTAGGATCGTTTTGATAATAAGTGGACGAAGTGGCGTCAACTGATGCACTGAAAGTACTTCCCGGATGCGCATTTGCATCCTGGCTGTGCGTCCAGTTGATGGCAAAATCCTTCGTTGGCGGGTCGCCGGGTAGCCCGTAATTGTGCGACCCATAACTCAAGGATATATTTCCGCGATACTTATAGCGTTTTAAATAATTTACGTTGGCATTTAATTCAAATGACCCTTTTGAAAAAATTGTACCCGTAGTGGTGAGGTCCATATAGTCATTGATACCAAAATAATAGCCGAAACCACGAAGGTAGAAACCAAGCTTTTGGTCCTCTCCGAATGTTGGCAGAATCACCCCGGACGTTCGCGAATCCGGTTTTGGGAAAAAGCCAAAGGGGATAGCGAATGGCAGTGGTATACCTTCAATTTCCAGGTAAGCCGGCCCCGAAATAATACGGTTCTTTTCGGCAATGCCCCGGGTGATAACGATGCCAAAATGGGTATCGGGATAAGGGAGATCACAGGTGCTGAATAGAACATTACGGTATGCAACCTCTGTTTCATTTAGTTTTCTGATTTGTCCGCCGGAGATATAATCCCCATCCTGGTCCGATAATGGATTATAGAGCTTTCCTTTTTTCGTCTTATAATTAAAAAATAACGAGTCAGATTCGATAGGCTTTTCATTTTTTTGTTTGGAGATAGGCCTCCCGACATACCGTTTTGTTACGGGGTCAATGCTCCCTTTGGCAAACAACAGGTGATTTTTTTGGTCGACTCTTATATAATCGGCATCCAGTTCAACGTCTCCATAAGTTACACGTGCCCTGCCATACAAGTAAGTGATTTCATTAACATGGTCGACAATAGTGGAGTCTTCGGCGTGTGAAGTTACCTCCTCTTGCAGGCCGCCGTTGGCCTTTTTTGAGGTGTCGGTTTTAGCGGTTGTATTTTTTGTTCGCTGATTTGCCTTAGATTTTTTACCTTTAATAAGTTTCTGGTCTTTAATAGAGTCGAGTTTAATGATAGTATCTGCTATTGGCCTGTAGTTATTATTGCTGCTTTTAAGCGAGGCGGCTGTAACATTTACCATTAAAATAATTTCGAGCAGAAAAATTAGGCTTACGAATTTCAAAATTGATTATGAATAGTATTTTTGCAGATATAGTTAACAGCGTTCAAAAATAATGAAAAATAGGGCATTGAATAGATTGATTTGCGGTTTGTTGGGATTACTTTCATTTTTACCATCTTTTACAGTAGCATCCGGCAATTCTTTAAAAAAGGATAGCACCAGTACTAATAATTACAAAGTCAAAACAATAATCGTGGATGCCGGTCACGGCGGCCAGCACTCGGGTGCGGGCCATTTTTCTCCGGGGGCATCTGGTTCCTATTCCTTAGAGAGAAATGTAACGCTTGCTATAGCGTTTAAATTGCAAAAGGCTATAGAAAAAGAATTTTCGGACGTTAAAGTTGTATTAACACGCAGCTCAGATGATGATGTTTCATGGCAAAAACGGGCAGACATCGCAAATGAAAACAAGGGGAACCTGTTTATCTCACTGCACTGTAATTCACTGCCGGGCAGACGCATACGCGAAGTAGTAGGACATAAACATCACAAGCCCATCTACAAAACCACGGAAGTTGCTGATCGCTCCGGCAAAGGAGTGCTCTTGTTGGTTTACGGTTTTCACCGGACAAAAGAAGAAGAAAAAGCTATAAAAGAAAACTTAATAGAAGACGATTCAGAAATGAATACAAACCCGGATCCAAATGATCCTGAGTCTATTATATTGATGAATGAATACAAACGAAAATACCGTACGCAAAGCATTCGCTTAGCCGAATTGCTGAATACTGAATTTACCGTAACCGACGGCAGACATAGTGATGGTATAAGAGAGCAGGGAATATTGGTTCTGTGCCATAGCGCCATGCCGGCGGTGCTTGTTGAAACAGGTTATATCAACAACCCGGATGATGAGGCTTACCTCAATTCGGAAGACGGACAGAACGAAATTGTGGCTTCGATCGTTAGAGCAATAAAAAATTACAAATCCGAAATAGAAGAAGTATCACCATAATTTAGATTTGAGACGTGAGGTATGAGATTTGAGAAAAAAGATTACACTTATTCGCATCCGCTATCTCACATCTCATATCTAACATCTCATATCTTAATCACAAACCATGAAAATATCAAACGAAACCAAAATAGGCGTACTAACCGCCGTTGCAATTACCATACTCATATTAGGCTACAGCTTTTTAAGGGGCGACGATATTTTTTCAGGGTCAAATAAATTTTATGCAATTTATAGATCAGTGGATGGCCTTACGGTATCAAAACCGGTGCTGGTAAACGGCTTTCAGATCGGGCGCGTTTCAAAAATGAAATTGCAGCCCGACGGACGGACCGTGGTTGAGTTTAAAGTCGAAGAACAATATAAAGTACCATCAAACACACTGGCGAAATTGGCCAGTACCGACCTCCTTGGCGGCAAGGCAATTGTATTTGAATATGGCAACAGCAACACCTACGCCAGCGACAAAGATACTTTGCGTGCGGATATTGAAGGTAGCCTGGCTGAAAGCCTGCAGCCAATTCAAATGAAAGCGCAAAATCTTATCGCCCGGCTGGATTCCATGCTGTCATCCATCAACAAAATACTAAATCCAAATTTTCAGAAAAACGTCGACCGTGGTTTTTTCAGCATTGCTAATTCGCTGCAAACACTGGAGGGAACTACCAAGAAAATTGACGCTCTCATCGCCAGTCAAACCGTTCATATAGATGGTATCCTGGCGAATACCGAAACTGTATCATCCAATTTGAAAAACAGCTCGGCACATCTAACAAATATCAGCGCCAATTTCGAAAAGGTAAGCAGCGACATAGCAAATTCAAACATAAAACAAACGCTTGACAATGCTAATAAGGCAATGGCCGATCTGCAGGCTACTATCGCCAATATCAACTCCAATAAAGGTACTTTGGGCTTATTATTGAATGACGACAAAATGTACAATAATTTAAATGCCGCCTCTACTAGCTTAAACAACCTGCTAATTGATTTCAAGGCACATCCCAAACGTTACGTAAGTTTCTCGGTTTTTGGAGGAAAGAAGGATAAGGAATAGAGATTTGTTTTTTAGTCCGAAAGTCCGGAAAGTCGGAAAAGTCCGAAAGATGATTTTTGCGGGAATCAAACTTGCGAAGTTTTAAAAACTTCTCAAGTTTAAAGGTTTTAATTGCGCATCCAGTTAATCTCTAATCTCCGGTCTCTAATCTCTAACAACTAATCTCCAATCATAAAGGTACGCCCTTCTATAGCTAATTCCGTGTTTGGGAAAACGCTCCGCGCCTCATCCAGCAATTCGGTAAGAGTTTTGTACCTGGCGGAGAAATGCCCGATCAATAACTTTTTTGCATTTGTTTTTAGCGCAATCTCGCCAGCTTGCAATGCGGTAGTATGGTGGGTTTCATTGGCCCTTTCGAGCATATTTTGTAAAAACGTAGCTTCATGATACAGTAATGTTGCACCACTTATTTGCCCGAAATACTTTTCGTTACTTGAGGTGTCTGAGCAGTATGCATACATTTTTGGCTCTTCCGAATCCAATGTTAACGTGTCGTTTTTATACAACGTGCCATCCGGCGCAATATAATCAGCGCCTTTTTTCAATGGTGAAAAATAAGCAACAGGTATATTTAACTGATCCAGTTTATCTTTTATCAGTTTCCTCAGCCTTTTCTTTTCCCTGAACACAAACCCGGTACAGGCGATACCATGATCAAGCGGCACGCTTTCAACCGTAATATCCGTATTATCTAAAATTACCTCGGCGTTTTGGGCATTGGTAAATATAAATTCCAACGGATATTGCAACGTAGTTTCAGAATAAATAAGCTGAAGGTCAATAATCTCCTTTAGTTGCGGCGGGCCGTATAATTTTAACGGTTTTTTGCGTCCATTAAGGTGCAGGGACGATAGTAAGCCGACAAGCCCAAGATAATGATCGCCATGAAGATGACTGATAAATATATGGTCGATACGGCTGGCTTTCACATCGAACCGCAGCATTTGTTGCTGGGTTCCTTCGCCGCAGTCAATTAAATAAAGGCGTTCGTTAATATTTAACGCCTGGCCAGTGGGGTTTCTATTAAAAATGGGGGTTGCAGAACTGCTTCCAAGTATCGTTACCTCGAATTTCATACCTGGAGAACCATCATGTGGTCTATTTTGCTTCTTTTTTTAACTCTTTTTCTATTTCTTCCATGAAAACAAGGTCTATGGCCTCTTCGGAAGTGGGGACAATAGAAAGTACGCTGTCAAGCTGGGAAATGGTTATCAAACGGGCTACAGCCTCATTTAAACCGGTTAATATGAAACTTCCCGAAGCGTTTTTACATAAACGGTGGCCAACAAGCAGGCTGCTCAATCCGGATGAATCAGCAAATTTCACTTGTGAAAGGTCAAAAATAATATTTCGCTGGCCCTCTGTATTTATCAAAATAAGTTCAGATTTAAGCTGCGGCGTTATTAATGAATTTAGCTTTGACTCATTCAGCTTCAACAAAATATATTTTTCGTGT
>Ga0206797_1056_pt1 | contig 22871 bp, 17 predicted proteins | sample Alteio_BWOrgCont_69_FD_152894 | JGI IMG/M metagenome (GOLD analysis project Ga0206797, IMG submission 152894) | Enriched cells from forest soil in Barre Woods Harvard Forest LTER site, Petersham, Massachusetts, United States -... | ecosystem: Environmental > Terrestrial > Soil > Temperate forest >...
GGTTTTACCGAAGATCCAAAATTTTCGGTAGAACGGTACGAAGAAATGATTCGCAATCATGATCAGTACTTTTTTGATGCCCAGGCGTTTGAGAACATAATCGACTACTACATCGAAAAGAACGACCCGCCAAAGGCGCTTCAAGTGGCAGAATATGCCCGTAACCAACACCCGTTTGCCGCAGTATTTTTAATTAAGCAGGCACAGCTTTTGGTAATCACTAACAATGTAACCGAAGCATTTGAAGCGCTGGAGAAAGCAGCCATGCTGGAAGCATCCGACCCGGATATATACATCATCCGCGGCAACATGTATGAAAGCATGGAGCGTTATGGTGAGGCACTGGAAAATTATGAAAAGGCGCTCGACCTGGCGGAGGAAACTGATGAGGTGTTGCTCCATATTGCCTACGTATATCAAAACATGGGTGATTATGAAACATCCATCACTTATCTGAAGTTATGCCTGAAACAAAACATGGAAAACCAGGATGCCCTGTACGAACTGGCATTTTGTTATGATGTTTTGGATAATCAACAGGAAAGCGTGCTGTTTTATCAGCAATATATCGACAATGAACCCTATAGCTATGCCGCCTGGTATAACCTGGGTAACGCATTTACCAAGCTCAGCCTTTTTGAAAAAGCCATCGACGCTTATGATTATGCGATATTAATAAAAGACAGTTTTGCGTCAGCCTATTTTAATAAGGGGAATGCATTGGTTAATCTCGAAAAATATGCAGAAGCAATCGAGGTGTACCGCCATACTTTTGAATACGAACAACCTAATGCCGATACGTATTGCGCAATTGGCGAATGCTATGAAAAGCTGGAGCAGATGGACGATGCTCGCGCATTCTATAAAAAATCAGTAAAAATGGATCCAAAGCTGGCAGATGCCTGGTTTGGGATTGGTGTTACGCTTGATTTTGAGGAACGCTATTTTGAGGCGTTACATTTTTACAAAAAAGCGCTCGACCTTGATATTGCCAATGCCGATTATTGGTTTGCGATTGCCGACGCCGAATATAAACTTGGCCACATGGAAGAAGCCGAACACGCTTATGAAAAAGTGGTGGAGCTAAATCCCATCGACGTAGATGCCTGGCTTGATTATTCGTCTATTTTGTACGAGCAGCAGCGTTTGGTTGATGCTATCGAGGTTATTTCGCAAGCTATAAAAAACAACCCGGAGGCAGCCGAACTTTATTACCGGATGGTTGCTTACCTGTTTGCCAAAGGCGAATATAACGAGGCGATGAACTACCTGGAGCTTGCCCTATCATCAGACCCTGAAAAGCATTATATATTGTTTGATTATTTGCCGCAATTACAAAAGAACAAGGTAATCATCGACATTATTAATAAGTATACGAAGTGATGTGCAGATTTCTGATGTGCGGATGTGCAAATATGCAGATGTGCGGATGCTTGCGACCAACTATTAAATTGTTAATATCCATTTGAATTGGTATTGAATTTTCAAATCTTCAAATCAACAAATTTTCAAATTTTTTCATCTGCACATTCGCACATCTGCACATCCGCACATTTTTTTTCATTTGCACATCTGCATATTCGCACATCTTTTTTCATTTGCACATCTGCACATTTTTAAAGACCTTTGCGTCATTAAAACTTCTAGTTATAGGCTATAACCATCTTCTATTTTATGAACTATCATATCAATAATCTTCCTGACAGAACACCGAAGCCCCGCAGTTCAGGCATTACAATGATGATGGATAAGGGATTGAGTTTAAGGGAGGTGGAAGACTTCATCGAGGTATCGGGCAGCTATACAGATATCGTTAAGTTAGGATGGGCCACATCGTTCGTAACACCAAACCTGGATAAAAAACTTGCTATTTACCGCGAGGCCGGAATACCGGTATATTTTGGAGGAACCTTGTTTGAAGCATTTATCGCCCGTAACCAATTTGACGATTACCGCCGCATATTAGACAAATATAATATGGAACATGTGGAAGTATCAGACGGTTCCATTGAGATTGAACATGATGTTAAATGTGATTACATCCGCAAATTGGGCGAACAGTTAACCGTAATCTCTGAAGTTGGGTCGAAAGATGTGCAAAAAATATTTGCGCCCTATAAATGGATCAAACTGATGCAGGCGGAAATAGAAGCCGGAGCGTGGAAAGTAATTGCCGAAGCCCGCGAAAGTGGCAATGTAGGTATCTATCGTGATTCGGGTGAAGTAAGACAGGGGCTTGTTGATGAGATACTAACGCAAATACCTGAAGAAACCATTATATGGGAAGCCCCTCAAAAAGCCCAGCAAGTTTGGTTTATAAAATTGATAGGCGCCAATGTAAATTTAGGGAACATCGCACATGCAGATGTAATACCCCTTGAAACACTCAGGCTGGGTATCCGGAGTGATACTTTTGATCATTTTTTGTAAGAGGATTTACCCTTCTCAATTGCAAACGGTTTCATTTTGTGAAATATTATCGTTTAATTTATTAGAAATTTGACTTAAATATCTCAAATGAAAAAAACACTATTCATTTTATTGGCAATTGTGACAGGCTTTAATGCGTTTTCGCAGAGTCCGCCGCAAATTGATAGTGTTAAACTGGTAACAAAAGAAGATTTCAGGGCGGCTGAACCGGTTGTTTTGCAGGCTGGCAGTTATTTACTGTCCACGCCAAGTGATCAAAACAACCCTGTGCGGTTAAAGGTTGGCCAATTTATATTTAAGTGGATGGACGGCACACCCGATTTCACTTTTACCATGGAGCAAAATGTATTGAAATACATAGAAGCCGACCTTGATTTGATGACCGTTTACTTCGCCTGTTTAACAACCTACTCACTTCAAAACAAATCTGTTACCGATGCAAAAACCGTGACGCTAAAGGCGGTTGAGAAATTGGTAGCTTATATTGATAATAGCAGCAACCATGTTAACATGAACGAAGGCCTAAAAAAGCTCTCGAAGGCAAATAAAAAAGGCGACTTAGAGAACTTCTTAAGCTTTTAATATCGTCTCAACCATCGATTTATTAGATTAACAGATAAGTCAAATCCCAAATCACACAAATCGACGGTTCAAACAACTATAATTTATTTCCCCCAATTAATTTCCGGCCAGCAATTTAAGTAGGATTCAGATTTTTCAACTTCGGGAAACCCGCCTGTAATACCACGTGCGGCGGCTGCAGGCAAATTTATTATCGGCCTTGTTGGGTTCAACGCTTCTTTTATGCGTAAATGCAGATCCGCATAATGCGCAGAAGTTATCGCATCCCCTCCTTTTGGCAATTTGGCATCAATGGCTTTCAATTCAACGCGAACCATGGGCCTTAAATCCGACAGCGACATATTTATTGGCGTTAAGCCGATGCTGGCCAGGTCGTCAGCAGAAATACCCGGGATAGCCCTAAAATCTTCATTCAGCAGAATTTTCAAATCTTCAATATAGCCCCGCTGCAGGTTGCGTTTAAAAGCGTCAGGCCGGCCGCTGGCAAATATGCTTCCTCTCAAATCGTTAAACAATTCACTTACGGTATAAGCTTTACTGCCATTTTTGGTTTCGTTGTCGTACATCCGCGAGAGCCTTGAAGGCGCCAGCACACTACCCAATGTACTTACCTGCACACCCTTAATCTGGTTAAGCATAATGCCATTATCAAATTCGCTCAACTCGTGGCTGTCTATCAGCCATAAAGGAGTTGTAAATAGCTGTGCGTTTAAAAACGCTACCGCATCGTGCTGGCGATCTTTGGAAACAAAATCGTATACCGGCCCTTTTTGATCGTAAGTTTTAAAGTTCTCATTCATGCCGCCAATATTTGTGGTAACATGTCCCATATAACGGTTATACTGTATTAAAACCTGGTTATATATTTCCTTTAAGTCACTAAAATCCTCTCCTTTTTGGAAAGTCCATTTCTCGATATTCGGCAAAATCCGCTTTAGGTTAGCAATACCATAATCGCCCGCTTTCATTGCGTTATCGCCAAGATCTTCATTCTGCAAACGCGGATCAATCGACGTTCCCTGTCTGCCAAAATAATACAGCGGATTGCCGGCTTTTTCCTTTGTCCATACGTCTAACAATTCCTTTTCTTCCTTCGGCGATTTTTTACCAGGGAACCAGGTATAGCCCCATTTTATCGCCCACAGGTCATATTCGCCTATCTGCGGATAAAAATGTGTTACGCCATCGCCAGGCTGTGCAATATAATTGAAACGGGCATAGTCCATTATAGACGGCGCAGTACCATGCTTATCAGTAAATGATTTTGAGCGCAGCGAATCAACTGCATAGGCATAGCTTGAACCAAAATTATGAGGCAGGCCCAATGTATGTCCAATTTCGTGGGACGACACAAAGCGAATCAGCGTACCCATTTGCTCGTCGGTAAACTTTGCCTTCCTGGCGTCTGGATTAGCGGCTGCCGTTTGAACAAAGTACCAGTCGCGTAATAATTGCATTACATTATGATACCACCCCACGTGGCTTTCTAGTATTTCGCCTGTACGCGGGTCAGAAACATGCGGCCCGTATGCATTTTCTACATTCGACGCGAAATATCTTACCACGCTGTATCTTGCATCCTCCGTGCTGAAATCTGGGTCTTCTTTTGCAGTAGGAGCTTCTTTACCTACAATCGCGTTCTTGAACCCTGCCGCTTCAAAAGCTTTTTGCCAGTCGTTGATTCCTGCTATAAGGTATGGCACCCATTTTTTTGGAGTCGCCGGGTCAATATAATATACAATCTGTTTTTTGGGTTCTACCAATTCACCCCGTTCGTATGCAGCCTCATCTTTGGGTTCCAGTTTCCACCGGTGGATATAAGCGGTAACCTCCGCCTTTTGCGCATCAGTTCCGTAATCTGTTTGCCTTTGTCCAAAAAAACCTATCCTATCATCACTTAAGCGGGCTTTCATCGGTGTTTTTGGAAGCAGCAGCATAGAGGTATTCAATTCAAATGTTATGGCAGCATTGGTGTTATCGGTCGGCGATTCTGCCGACCTGTAGGTTTTTAACACGCGCGCCTCAATGTTAATTGGAAAGCTTTTAATGGTATCAATAAACGACCTTGAATTGTCTAACCCTGAAATTTTGTAAGCTTTTTTCACATCATCAGATATACCAATGGCAGCAACGTCGCCATTGTAAAAATCGCTAACATCAATCACCACGCCGGTTGTGTCTTTATTGTAGGCTTTAATATCAAACGAAGCCAATACAACATCAAGATTTGAGTTTTTAACCGAGTTGTACATATCGCTGTTGCTATCAGCGCGCATCGAGTAGCTTGGAACCCTTATAAATATCTGTTTATCGTGGCGCTCCCACTTCCAAACCTGGTCGTTGGCTTCTTCGCCGCCGTACTGTGAATACCGGACCTTTATATCGGCAGGTGTTTTGGACAAGCGCGTAACCACCAGCATTTCGCGGTTGATTATTGAATCGGGAATTTCATAATAGTATTTACCGTCGACTTTATAAACATTGAAGAGGCCTTTATCGACCTTTGTTTTCGCCGGTATCAGGTCGCTAAATTTTTTGATGCCTTCTTTCTTTGATGGCCCTATGGTAGCCGTAGCCGACGATCCTGTGGTGGTGGCCGTGGTTTTAACTGTAACGGTTTGTGCTTCTTTTTTGGTTGCACATGAGCTTGCAATAGCCGCAACTGCAAATATTGCCATGCATAAGTAAGAGCTTCCTCTTAAAGATCCGGTCATATCAATAATTTAAATAGAGTGGAAAGTGTAAACTTAAGTAAAATACGATCTTTCCGCCAATCCTAATATTTTTGTTACATTTTTTTAGACCCTGCGTTTTAAAGTGAGGATCACTTTGTCCAGATGCTTGTCATGATAAACTTCCAGCAATAGGTTCCGGTCGTCCTGGGATTTAAAAATACCGTCTATTTCCTCCAGCGTCATTTTTGAAACCGGCTTGAAATTTATCGATACTATTTCATCATCCTTTTCCAGCCCTATTTCGTCGCCCGCCGATCCGGGTTCGACTCTGCTAATAATCACATGATCAAAATTGTCGCCGCCCCCGTAGTACTCCAGCCCGCTCATATCGTGCTCGAACGGTTCGTTCAAATTGCTCATGGGCTTCAGGTAAATAGCGCTATCGGGGTAATCAAATATGATGTTAAACCTTTTAAGTATCCCCATGCCTATGCTGCCATCACGTTGTTCGGTCTCCTTAAAATTCTTATTATCATCTGGAAACGAGGTTATTATATTTTTTATTTTAAACCTGCCGAATTCTATCTCCTTTATCCGGCTTACAAAACCATCAATTGGGCCGGTTAGCCCAATGCCCAGGTTAGCAGCTATAAACTTTTCGGGGAGGCCTTGCTTTTTGATCATATTTTCAAGCGACAGGGGATGCCCGGCGCCAATATCGAGTATCAGTTTATCGTTTGATTTAGTGCCGTTTGGAAAGCTGACTTTTGCCTGGACATAAGGTTTCCTATCTTCAATAGTAATTGGGATCTTGCTTCCTTTTTTAAAAAGACGGATGTCGGCGGGCCTTGATACAGATATGGTGCTGTCGGAAAAGTTGATTTTAACGGCTAAATTATTAAAGAATTCATAGCCCAATAAACCATGTATGGCCATACCCGCATAGTTCGATAAGCCAAAGTGATCTTTTTTAAATATGGCGGCTGCCACATCATAACTTACAAGCCCGGGTATGTCAATTTTTAGGGCCGAAGTAACGTAGGCTTCAAAATCCTCACCCTCCCCTAATCCGCCCATTTTTAACGTGCGCTTGCTGGGGATATTTATGGAATCAACCAATTTAGGATCGGTTATCAGCATAAGGCCCACGCCCGTATCCAATACGAAATTGAATGGCCCTTTCCCGTTTATACTCAGCTGTATAATGATCATGTCCCTTATAATCCGGAAGGGTATGGTTACGTGCTTTTTAGTGCCTTTTATATCAAAATACTGGGCATCGGCCGACAGAAAGGATATACATAATATGGCCACGAGCGCGATAAAACGTAAACTTTTTATGATATGATGTCGCCGAATAAACAAAGGTTTGTATTTGGTTATTAAATATACAATTTAATCACATAACTAAATACAGATGTAACTAAATCTGTCTATAATAATAACGTTTTATTTGACGATTTTTATATCAGCCTGCCGAATTGCTGCCTGCCGGTAAATAAAGTGAGCGAAGATTCAAAAAAAGGGTAAACGACGATATCGACACCAGCGAGTTATTCCAAAGTTTTTCTTAATTCAGGATTTTGCAACGGCAGCTTCGTTACTTCCCTTAACACTTCGGTTTGCTGTACACTCACGGCATATTCAGCAGGCTCAATCTGGCTTCCGCTGGCCTCGGCATACACCTGTGTATATTCTGCCCCTATATATAAAATTGCCGATGTATAGTAAATCCAGGCCAATATTACCAAAATGGAACCAGCTGCACCATAAGCAGACGTTTTAGCAGTATACTGAATATAAAGGTTTATGGCATATTGGCCGATCATAAAAAGAATTGCTGTAAAAAAAGCGCCGCTTCTAACATCTTTCCATTTGATTTTTACATCGGGCAAAAATTTAAAAATAATACCAAACAGCACCGAGATACTTATAAAGGTGATTCCAAGGTTGATCCCTTTTATAAGCAGGGTTGTTATTGCATGTAAAAAACGCTCTATCCACGTGCTCAAAGCGTTCATAATAAGATTTACAATCAGCGAAACCAGCAATAAAAATCCTACGCCGATGATTAATGAAAAAGATAAAAAGCGGTTTTGTATCAACTTAAGCCAGCCGCGTTTGGGTTTAGCCTTAACCCGCCATATGATGTTTAATGAGTCTTGTATCTCAATGAAAATGCTGCTGGCGCCCAGCAGCAAGGTAGCAACACCAATTGTAACACCCGTAAATGATCTGCCGGCCAGCTTCAGATTTTTTAAAATATCCTGCACTTCGGTTGCCGCCTGTGTGCCTATGTAATGCGCCATTTGCGGATACAGCCGCCCTGTTGCTACATCCGTTGGCATAAATAATCCCACCAGCGAGATAATTAATATGAGTAAGGGTGCGAGCGAAAATACGGTATAGTAAGCGAGCGACGCGCTTAATTTTAATCCATTATCATTGATAAAACCCATAAATGTGGCCACCAATATCTTCCACATTCGCTTAAAATACTCTTTACTAAAAACTTTCATACCTGTAATGATTGCGGCCATGGATGGTATTACAGGTCAATTACTATCAACTCCATAAACGGCATCCCGGATAATTTACCACCGAACAATTTTAATGCCTGTCTATAGAAGATTTAATAGCCGGAAATGTTTTAAACCATCTTTTATTTCATCGCCAGCTCTTTATTGTCAGCCTCTACCATTTTCTTAAAAAAGGTATTGAACTCAGCTGCCCTATCGGCCGGAACGACTTCTTTCTTTAATTTAAAAGACCGTGTTACGATAACTTTGCTCCCGACCTGCTTTGGTGTAATACTATATTCAATGATATCGTTTTTTAGCGTTACGGGTGCTATATCTTCAACCATTTTTTTACCGTCAGCAAGATTTATAACAATTGTTTCCGTTTCGTTATCCATGTCAAACATCTGGCTTAAATCGATATTCGAATATCTTGGAAGCGTAATTTGTAAGTCGCCCGCAGATACCAGGTTGGACCATGGCAAGGTAAAAATATAGATCCCCCCAATTGTTTTCAGATAGTTTTTAAGCTCATAGCCCAAATCCATATAAACTGTATCAACGGGGTTTTTACGGTCGATATTGGTGTATTTAAGCTTGGTGATTTCATTATCTGCATCAATGGCCGATATGCTTTCCTTCATCCCCTTCATCTGATCTTTCGCCGAAAGCTCACCTAACGACTCGCGCATCACACCAGCGATTGCGGCTGTTTTATACATCCTTTCGCTGATGATCATATCCTTTTCCTTAAAGGTAATTTCCTTATTTCTCTTTATATTATTCTCCTTACGGGTTGTAGGGTCAAGATATTTTATATCAGCAGTTTTGTTTGCGTCCCCAATATCGAGCATTGTAGAATACAGCGAGCTGTTATACAAACTGCGGAAAGGAAGGCACTGCGAAGTAAGCTCAATATAATAATCGTTGTTATTTAAAACCACTTTTGCCATACAGTGATTAAAATCAATGCTTGGCAGCGGCATGGTCAATAAGCCGTTATCGTGTGTTTTTACCAATACCAGTTGAGCCGCGATACCAGCTTCCTTACACATTGCCACAAATAAAGTAGAAACATCCTTGCAATCGCCAATGCGGGTATTGATAACATCGGCAGGGTTTTGAGGAATAAGCCCGCTTTGTCTGAATGAAACCTCACTGTAGGATATGTTTTTGGTTATATAGTTATATATTTTTTCAACCTTTTGAATTGCAGACAAATTCGGTACACCATTAAAAAGGTTATGCACAACTTCAGTAACCTCATAATTGGGCCTGGCCTTTGCAGTTCCGATTTCATTATACCACTCCGAAACAAATTTCCAGTCGGGGATCGAGGTTAAATACAATATGTTGGCCACATCATCCAACGGAGGCATTTTATCTTCATACTGCAAACCTTCCTGTTTGTTGTTTTGCCAAACATACATATCAAATTCATCCGTGGTGGTTTTTACCGGCTCAATGGGTTTTTGAGAAAATTTATATTGAAACTTTTGATTTTTGGCAATCAGCAACGAATACTTTGAGGTTACGAATGGCCTTCCATTTGAAAAATAATAGGAGTCCCAGAAATGGCCCGAAAGCTTTCCTTGCGAATAGCTTTTGGTTTTGTAGCTGATATTAATTACGTCACCAATTTCCAGGTTAGTAAATACCAATTGATTCTCATTTCGTTCAGCCGGCACCTTGGTACCATTCGCTTTTATTACCTCGGCTTCCTCTATAAGCAGGTCTTCCCATTTGTCATAATCAACACTGTACTCCTTCCAGTTTTCAATTCCTTTTTGGGTAAGTATTTTTACAGTTATGAATTTCTTTTCTTCCGATCCGCCCTGTTCATATACAACCTTTTGCACCTCTTCGTTCAAGGTTACCACATTATCATCCGGATAGTCAGAGGCCTTCGGCGCAGTCCTGATTATTTCATCAATGTTAGGCTCTTTGAAATAAGAGAAGACATCCTTTTTATCTTGTAATTTTCTTAGCTCCTTTATTGATTCGTAGTCATTCGGATTTAGTTCAAGCGCCCTTTTATAGTATTCGATTGCTTTATCTTTGTGGCTGCTCATCTCATTGATCTTACCGAGCGAGGCGTAATAGTAACTGATGGTTGGTGCAATCCTGATACAATTTAAGTAGCAGTCCTGCGCTTTATCATACTGTTGCTGATTATAATACTGGTTGCCAAGCGTAGAGTAAATTCCCGGCCCGTATGGAGAATTTTTAACTTCCTGCTGTAATACTTTTATGCCCGCATCGGTTTCGCCTGCGGTAATGTAGGCATCGGCCAAAGTTTTCGCTGTGCCATAATCGTCATTGTTGTCTACATATTTTTGCAGGAAATCGAGTGCTTTCGGGTTTTTCCTGACTTGCTTTTCTATAGCAAATTTTATTTGAGCGAAGCGGCTGTTGTCGGGATATTTTGCATAGGCTTCTTCTCCCAGTTTTATTATCTCATCCTGGTTATTATTTGCGCCGGCTAAATTTATTTTACTCTGGTAAATAAATTCACCCAGGTCAGGCTGTTGTGTTTCAATTTGCTTTATTACGTCGGCCGCTTTATCGTATGACTTTTGTTCATAATACTCGTCATATTTCCATATAAGCGCATCGGTAAGTGTGGGATCGACATTTTTTATGGTTTCCTTGATAGTTTCTGCGCCTGTGCGGTTATCCTCGCGGTTAAAAACCTCCAGCAGCAGCACATTCAGGAACGAACTGTTTGGATATTTTTGCCGCATATCCTCAATAAGATGCCTCGCTTCAAAAGTATTTTCATTTCGTAAATATGCTTCTGCTAAAAGTATTTTTGGGAGCAAATAATCAGGCTGCTTTTTTATTTCGTTTTCAAAGTAACTAATTGCAAACAGTTCAATTTTTTGAGAAACATTGTTTGTTGCCTTTGTGTATGGCTGGGCTTTAGTTTCACAAGTCAGCTTAGGTATCGGATGGCCATGTTCGTCGGTTAACCTTAACAAAAAGTTTGATCGCCCGGCATAGCTTTCACCAATTTGTACGAGGATGCGGTTATATCCTTTATTTAATTTAATGGTTTGTATATAACTGTCCAGATCATTGTTTCTTTCTTCGGGCACTGCCAATACCAGGCCATCATTAACCCAAACTTTTACCGAACCCGATACGCCGATACGCAGTTGTACGCTGGCGTCCTGTTCTGATTTTACAAATGTTTGCGCAAACACAATTGAATTTTCGTAAGCGGTATAGTAAGTAAAGTCAAACCACCTGTCATGGCGCAGATCGGTAATGGTATGCCAACCGATTTTGGCGCCATGCTTGTTGGTAAACACGGCATTAGCCTCCGGATGATCAATAACATCAAACTTGCGGTCAAAACCGCTTGTGGAAATATTTTCAAATTCGCCGGTTACATCCCAGTTATTGATGGAGCCGATCTTGCTATATTCGGCGTCCGCCAAATCAAATTGTTTGCCGGTCTCAAAATGCCGGCCTATCATTGAGCTTGCCATTGCCGCCAGCATACCATCATATTGGGTGTTTTCTGTTATTGATTTAAGAAAGGCCAGTTCCTGCGGAGATCTTTTTGCAGTAGAGTTAATGGATTCCGTTGTCCATAGGGCATAAATATAAGGTGCCGGGTTTTTACTTTTTTCACAAAACTTTTGAAAATCACTGAATGATTCTGAACTCGGCCTATCTAAATGCGCCAGCAGGCTTAACCCGAGCAATGCATCCGTGGCAGATTCATCTTGTTTTGCCGCCTCGGTAAATAGTGTCCTGGCTACGTCGCGCTTATTTTCAAAAAATGCCTGCCAGGCATTTTGCAGTTTACCCTGGGCAAACATTGTATTGCTGAACGATATCAGCATAAAAAAAACGACAAGTTTCAGGGGGGTGGATATTTTTGTCATACGAAATAATTAGCGATTAGAAACAATAAGCAGGTCAAGCTCTTTACACGGAATGGAAAATCGTTCGCCTATGTGTTTGTTGGTTAACTGGCCCTGGTATATATAAACGGCATCACGGATGCCGGATTTTTGCCAGATTACATTTTTTAAGCTGCCTTTTTCGCCTATGTCCAATAAAATGGGAGTAAATATATTGGTTAAAGCATAAGTAGCGGTGCGGGCTACCCTCGAAGCGATGTTGGGAACACAATAATGAATAACATCATATTTACGGAATACCGGGTGGGTGTGATTGGTAACTTCGGAAGTTTCAAAGCAGCCCCCCTGGTCAATGCTTACGTCAATAATAACAGAATTGGGCTTCATTTTGCTTACCGTAGTCTCGGATACAATACAGGGACTCCGTCCGTCTTCCGCACGCATCGCGCCGATGGCTACGTCACAAGTGGTAATAGCTTTCTCTAAAACAATAGGCTGAACTACCGAGGTGAATACGCGGCTGCCAATGTTGTTTTGCAGCCTCCGCAGTTTGTAAATAGAAGGGTCAAACACTTTTACTTCGGCCCCGAGAGATATAGCGGTACGCGCTGCATATTCGCCTACAGTGCCCGCCCCTAATATCACAATTTCTGTGGGTGGCACGCCGGTTATTCCACCCAACATCAAACCTTTTCCGTCAAATATATTGCTCAGGTATTCGCCCGCTATTAAAATGGACGTCGCACCAACAATTTCACTCATGGCGCGCACAACGCTCAGGGAGCCCCCTTCGTCACGTAAGTGCTCAAAACAAAGCGCTGTTATTTTTTTATTCAATAAAGCATGCAGACAGTCCGCTTTAAGCGTAGATAATTGAAGCGCCGATAGCAGCGTTTGGCCCGGTTTCATCAGCGCAATTTCGGTAAGCGTTGGAGGCGCAATTTTTATGATTATATCGGCCTCGTACAACTGTTTTGTATCATAAACGATTTGAGCGCCCTGTTCACTATAATCTTTATCCGAAAAATTAGCTGCCTGCCCGGCATTGCTTTCCAGCATTACCTCGTGCCCGTTATTGATGAGCAGCGCAACTGATAACGGGGTTAAAGGTATCCGGTTTTCCTGGAATGATACTTCTTTGGGGATGCCGATATAGAGCTTATTTTTTTTGCTTTTTACCTCCAGCATCGACTCCTGGGGCTGCATTAATGCTTGTTTGGCAATGTCCGAAAATCCACTGTATTTCCCTGAACTCATTCTGTTTTATTTTCTGGCTGATGAAGTTAAACAAAAATTGAGAATGTTTAAATCTTTTCAATAATTATTTGACGCGAATTGTTGTCAAGCACTTCGATATTAATCTTTATATAATGATCGGGTAACAGGCCTGGTATTTTATCCGGCCACTCGATAAAGCACCATGCATCAGAATAAAAGTATTCTTCGTAGCCCAGGTCCAGCGCCTCGGTTTGGGTTTTGAGCCTGTAAAAATCAAAGTGGTAAATTTTATTTTTTGTGCCGATATATTCATTCACAATGGAAAATGTGGGGCTGGTTACAGGTTCTGTAACGCCTAAACTTTCACATAATGATTTAATCAGCGTGGTTTTACCTGCACCCATTTCACCGTAAAAAAGGAAGATGCGGGAGGTATTTGCGAATGAAATTATTTCAGTTGCAATGGAGGGAAGTTGGCTGAGAGATGTTACGTTCAACACATCAGTTCCATTCATCTCTGAGTCGGTGCTGTATATCTAATGCGTCTTTATCAACTTTTAGCGCGCCGCAAAATTTTTGGGCATCAAACTTCTTTTTATTCTGCCGGTCAGCTAACAATTCTTTAACTTTTTTGATGTCTTTGTTGCTCTTTAACACTAAAACCATATTCAAATTTAATAAAATTAATTAAGCCGTAAAAACAAATCGGCTTTTTAAAAACTTCACCATTTTAACATCATACCATTACTTAGGCCCGTAAACTGCGATTGGTATCAGCATTTCTTCCAGCGAAATGCCGCCATGCTGGAAAGTTTCATTATAGAAATTAACGAAGTGGTTGTAGTTATTCGGGTAAACAAAATAGTGATCCTCCTTTGCAAATACAAAGCTCGAGCTTACGTGAAGTTTCGGCAGCATAGCATCGTGCGGGTTGCGTATATGAAATACTTCTTTTGGATTAAAATTTAAGTTTTTACCCTGTTTGTAGCGCAGGTTCGTATTAGTATTCCTGTCGCCCACTATTTTACTAGGATTCTTAACCCGGATGGTACCGTGATCGGTAGTGATGATCACGCGCACCTGTTTCTGTGCCAAAAATTTAAGCAGATCAAATAAAGGAGAATGCTCAAACCAGGACAATGTGAGCGAGCGGTAAGCTGCATCGTCACTTGCAAGTTCACGTATCATCTGCATATCTGTGCGGGCGTGCGATAGCATGTCGACAAAATTGTAAACCACCACGTTGAGCTCATTATTCATCAGGTTATTTACCGATTCATTGAGCGCACGGCCCTCATCTATATTTAAAATTTTATTGTAAGAGTGTTTAATGTCTTTACGCAGCACTCTTTTCAATTGATCAGTTAGGAAATTTCCCTCAAATAAATTCTTTCCGCCTTCGTCTTCATCATTCTGCCACATTTGCGGATAACGTTTTTCCATATCAAGCGGCATCAAGCCCGAAAAAATAGAATTCCTTGCATACTGCGTAGCTGTGGGTAAAATACTGTAGTAAGCATCCTCTTCCTCCAGCCTGAAATATTCCGTTAAAATGGGGTTAATGATCCTGAACTGGTCGTAACGCAGATTGTCTATTAAGATAAAAAACAAAGGGCCCTTGCCATCCAACCTTGGGAAAACCTTCTTCTTAAATAATTGGGATGAAACAGTGGGGCCTGTTTCAGGATTTGCTATCCAATTCACGTAATTTCGTTCAATAAATTTGCAGAACTGCACGTTTGCTTCTGCTTTTTGAAGTGTTAATATTTCGTGCATCCCCGCATCTTCGAGTTGCTCCAGCTCCAGCTCCCAGTAAATAAGTTTTTTGTACACGTCAACCCATTCCTGGTAGCTCAGGTTATCATTGAGGATCATACCCAAACTCCTGAAATCCTGCTGGTATGCCATCGTTGTTTTTTCGGTAACCAGGCGCTTATTTTCCGTGAGTCTTTTAATGGTAAGCTGTATTTGTTTTGGATGAACAGGCTTTATCAAATAATCATCGATTTTTGACCCTATAGCATCCTCCATCAGGTACTCTTCTTCGTTTTTTGTGATCAGAACGATCGGCACATCGTTATTGATATTTTTTATTTGCGACAAAGTTTCGAGCCCGGTTAGGCCTGGCATATTTTCATCTAAAAAAACCAAGTCGAAATAATTATTCTTAAATGCTTCAACGGCATCGTTTCCGTTAGTAACGGTCGTAACTTTATAGCCTTTCTCATTTAAAAAAAGTATGTGTGGTTTAAGCAGGTCAATTTCATCGTCGGCCCATAATATGGTGGTATCTTGCATGGTATTTGTATGTTAGGGATCGGAGGTTAGCAATTAGAGATTAGAGACAGGAGATTAGAAAGAAAGCATTTTGATTTACTTCAATTGACTAATCTCTATTTACTAACCTCTGATCTCCGTTACTAACCCCAAAGCAAAGCTTTTGTTGTTGATTATTAAAGGGATTAACAAAAATTAACAATTAGACTACAAGTCTGTTACCTTTATTTAACATTTTTGCACACTTAAAAATCACATTGAATAAAAAGAAAATAATCAACGATCCGGTTTACGGATTTATCAGCGTTCCAACCGAGCTGATATTTGATTTGATTGAACACCCGTATTTTCAAAGATTAAGGTATATAAAGCAACTGGGTATGACTCACCTGGTTTACCCGGGAGCATTACATACCCGCTTTCACCATGCTTTGGGTGCCATGCACCTGATGGGTATGGCTGTTGAAACACTGCGAAATAAGGGCCATGCGATCAGCGAAGAAGAGGAAGAAGCAATCACCATAGCGATTTTATTACACGATATCGGGCACGGGCCTTTTTCACATGCCCTCGAAAACAGCATCGTTGAGGGTATAGATCATGAAGACATATCTGCCATGTTGATGAATAAGCTGAATAACGAGTTTAACGGCGGGCTGACCATGGCCATTGATATTTTCAAAGGCACTTATTCGCGCAAGTTTTTACATCAGCTGGTATCGAGCCAATTGGATATGGACAGGATGGATTACTTAAACCGGGATAGCTTTTTTACAGGGGTATCGGAGGGTGTGATCAATTCTGACCGTATCATTAAAATGTTAAATGTAAAGGATGATCATATTGTAGTTGACGTTAAAGGGATTTATTCCATAGAGAAATTTTTGGTGGCGAGACGGCTAATGTACTGGCAGGTGTATTTGCACAAAACGGTAATCGCCGGCGAACAGTTGTTGGCTAAAATTCTTAAACGCAGCCGCGAACTTGCTGCCAATGGTGTACAAATTTTCACCACGCTTGAGTTGGATCTTTTTTTAACCGGTCCGGTAAGTCGCGACGAATTTATGTACGCAGATCATTACCTGGAAACATTTGCCAGTTTGGACGATACCGATATTATGGCCGCTGTAAAAGCCTGGGCACGCCACAGCGATTTTGTTTTATCAAAGTTATGCCGGGATCTTGTTCACAGGGATCTTTATAAGGTTGAGATCACTAACGACCCGCCTGATCAGCAACTTATTGCAGAACTAACCTGGCGCGCGTCAAATAAATATGGTATAACGGCGCACGAGGCATCGTACTTTGTTTTTGAGGATACGATAGGAAATAATGCTTATAAACCGGGCGATGGCGATATCCTGATTTTAATGAAGGATGGCTCAGTAAAAGACATAGCGGTAGCCAGTGATAATTCAAATTTGGAAGCGTTATCAAAAACGGTAAACAAACATATACTTTGTTATAAGAAAGACTTAATAATTTGAAAATGAGTTAATTTGGTAATTTGAAGATAATTTTTTCATTTTCAAATCATCAAATCGTCTCATCTTCAAATAAAATGAATATTAACATTAAATTTGCCCGATGCAATTTACGGCTCAGGAACTAGCTTTTATTCTTAACGGTACTATCGACGGCGACCCGCTGGTGTCGGTAAATCAACTGGCTAAAATAGAAGAAGCAAAAACCGGTTCGCTGTCCTTCCTGGCAAATCCTAAATATGAGCAGTATTTATACAGCACGAACGCCTCGATAATTATAGTTAATAACGACCAGGTAATTGCGGAGCCTATAAAAGCTACTTTGATCCGTGTAGAAAATGCATACACAGCGTTTTCGGTGTTGCTTGAAAAGTACAATACTTTAAAACTCAATAAAACTGGTATCGAACAACCATCCTTTGTTCATCCATCAGCAAAAACAGGCGAAAATATTTACATCGGCGCCTTCGCTTATATTGGCCCAAATGTGAGAATAGGCAACAATTGCAAAATTTACCCGAACACATATATTGCCGACGACGTGATAATTGGTGATAATGTAACCCTTTTTCCGGGTGTGATCGTTTATTTTGATTGTGTGATAGGCAATAATGTTATCGTGCATTCAGGATCCGTGATTGGCAGCGATGGTTTTGGATTTGCCCCCAACGCCGATGGCACCTACAGCAAAGTTCCGCAGATAGGTAATGTCGTGTTAGAAGATGATGTTGAAATAGGCGCCAACACCACCATCGACCGCGCAACGATGGGTTCAACAGTAATACACAAAGGGGTAAAGTTGGATAATTTAGTGCAGGTGGCTCATAATGTAGAAATAGGGGCAAATACAGTAATAGCCGCGCAGACAGGAATATCCGGAAGTACTAAAATTGGAGAAAACTGCGTTGTTGGGGGACAAGTAGGAATGGCCGGGCATGTTACGGTTGCAAAAGGAAGTCAGATAATGGCCAAATCCGGTGTTCATAAAAGCATTGAACAGGAAAACAGGAAATGGGCCGGAGCACCGTTTATATCAGCCTACATGGATCATAACCGGTCGCTGGTAGCACTAACGCGGTTACCCGAATTGGAAAAGAAAGTAATAGAACTTGAGAAAATAATTACGGAATTGAAGAAGGGTCACTGATCATTGAGTCATTAAGTCATTGGATTGCGGCAATGATTAATGACTACAATGACCCGATGACTCAATGATTATATAAAATGAATGTAAAACAAAAAACAATTAAGGCGCCGGTTTCAGTTTCGGGCACCGGCTTGCATACCGGCGAAAGTGTAACCATGACTTTTAACCCCGCACCCGAAAACCATGGTTATAAATTCCGGAGAATTGACATAGCAGGTATGCCGGTAATTGATGCTGACGTTGATAACGTTACCGATACTTCGCGTGGCACTACAATTTCACAAAACGGCGCCAGTGTAAGCACTGTTGAGCATGTTTTGGCTGCGCTGGTTGGGTTGGAACTGGACAATGTTTTAATTGACATGGACGGACCTGAAACACCTATAATGGATGGCAGTTCAATTCAATTTGTGGATGCTATTACCAATATGGGCTTTATAGAACAGGAGGCCGACCGCGAATACTATCATATCCCCTATAACATCCATTATTCCGAGCCTGAACGAAAAGTGGAAATGGTGGCGATGCCATTGGATGACTACCGCTTCACCTGCATGGTCGACTATAATTCACAGGTACTGGGCAGTCAGCACGCCAGTATCTCAACCATATCGGAATTTAATAAGGAAATAGCGTCATGCCGTACTTTTTGCTTTTTGCACGAACTGGAAATGTTGTTAAAACACGACCTGATAAAAGGCGGTGATTTAAATAACGCCATCGTTGTGGTTGATAAGGACGTGGATGATGATGAATTGGCCCACCTGGCAAAAATATTTAACCGTAAGGATATCAAAGTAGCGCCGCAAGGCATACTAAATAATATTGAGCTCCGCCACCAAAACGAGCCGGCAAGGCACAAACTACTGGATATGATCGGCGACCTTGCTTTAGTAGGCGTGCCGTTACGCGGACATATTATGGCGGCAAGGCCGGGCCACGCTGCCAACGTAGCTTTTGCGAAAAAGATAAAAACCCTGATAAAAAAGGAACGGAGCCGTAAGCACGTAAAAGTTTACGATCCCAATATGAAGCCGGTTTATGATACTGTGCAGATCATGAAAATACTCCCTCACCGTCAGCCATTTTTAATGGTGGATAAGGTGCTGGAATTAACAAAAAGCCATGTGGTTGGGCTTAAAAACGTAACCATGAACGAGGAGCTTTTCAGGGGCCATTTTCCCGGTACGCCTCTGTTCCCGGGAGTGCTCCAGATTGAAGCCATGGCGCAAACTGGCGGTATACTGGTTTTGAATACGGTGCCCGATCCGGAAAATTATATTACCTTGTTCCTTAAAATAGAAAATGCCCGTTTTAAGGCACCGGTTGTGCCCGGCGATACCCTTATATTTCATTGCAGCCTGCTCACCCCTATACGGAGAGGCATTGCCCAGATGAAAGGTATTGGCATGGTTGGCGAACGCATTGTTGTGGAAGCTGAGCTGATGGCACAAATTGTAAAAAGACAAAAAACCGACGACGTATGATCCAGCCGTTAGCATATATACACCCCCAGGCTAAAATAGCCGATAATGTGGTAATTGAGCCGTTTGTTACCATTCACAAAGATGTTGAGATCGGTGAGGGTACGTGGATCGGATCCAACAGCACGATAATGGATGGTGCGCGTATCGGGAAAAACTGCCGTGTTTTTCCGGGTGCAGTTATTTCGGCCCCGCCGCAGGATTTAAAATATCGCGGTGAGCAAAGCACTGTTTCGGTAGGAGATAATACCATTATCCGCGAATGCGTTACACTGAACCGCGGCACTGCGCTCGATAAAAATACCACTGCTATCGGTGCAAATTGCCTGCTAATGGCTTACGTGCATGTGGCGCATGATTGCGTTATCGGCGATAACGTGATCATTGCAAACTCGGTGCAGCTTGCCGGTCATATTAATGTTTATGACTATGCCTTTATCGGCGGTACGTCAGCCGTACACCAGTTTGTGGAAATTGGTGCGCACAGCATGATATCGGGTGGTTCATTAGTACGCAAGGACGTTCCGCCTTATACAAAGGCAGGCCGCGAGCCATTGTCCTATATTGGTATTAATTCGGTTGGCCTGCGGCGCAGGGGCTTTTCGGCAACAACCATCAACGAGATACAGGAAATCTATCGTATTATATTCCTAAAAAAATACAATATGACCAAAGCCCTGGATATTATTGAGGCGGAGTTCAATCCAACTGTTGAACGTGATGAGATCATCAACTTCGTGCAAAACTCCCAGCGCGGCATCATGAAGGGGTTTGGGAATTCTTGAGGTTAGTCCATGGTCGATAGTCGATGGACCATAGTTAAAATTTATAAAAAATAAATTAATCTTTACCCGAAATAGCCATGGACCATCGACCATGGACCATGGACTATGAAAATCTCCCTTCAAAACATCGGCCGCCGCTTCAACCGCGATTGGATATTTCGGGGGATCGATTATACATTTGAGAGTGGCAGAATCTACGCCGTTTTAGGCCCAAATGGTTCGGGTAAATCAACTTTATTGCAGGTATTAAATGGCAGCCTTGCGCCATCGGCCGGGCAGATCAGCTATTTTTATGAAGAAAAGCCCGTTGAAATAGAAGACGTGTACAGCCACCTGAGTTTTGCCGCCCCCTATCTTGAATTGATAGAAGAATTCACCTTAAGCGAGGTAATTGATTTCCATTTTAAATTTAAGTCGTATAAGCCGGGAATTGATAAAAGCGAAATAATAGCTTTATTGGCGATGCATGATAACAGGAACAAGCTGATCAAATATTTTTCGTCGGGGATGAAGCAAAGGCTGAAATTGGCACTTGCCTTTTGTGCAGATACGCCCATGCTGATGCTGGATGAACCTACCTCAAACCTGGACGCCCAGGGAATTGAATGGTATTTAAGTCTGGTGCAAAAATTTGCCAAAGACCGCCTCACCATTATCTGTTCCAACCAGGCCCATGAATATAGTTTTTGTGATGAAGAATTGATTATTACGGATTATAAGCTCAAAGCAAAAAGCTGAAGGCAAAAAGCTTTGGATTATTCGCTTTCTGCTTTCACCTTCCCTATAAATAAGCTTCCCTTAATTTGATCAGCCTTATCCAGTGCATAAATTTCATCACCGGATAAACTGGGTCGAACTCGAACCAGCGGGCGGCAAAGTTGGCGCTATTGGGGCGTTTATGGTGATTGTTCTGAAATAGTTCACCCAGCATGAAGAAATCAAACGGGGTTGAGTTTTTTGATTTGTCGCCGTTGTCGAAATTGGCATAGCCATATTTGTGGCCGCACCAGTTAACAATTGCACCATGAATGGGTCCCATCAAAAAATGAATTGGCAACAGCAGGAACAGCCACCAATGCGTTGCGAAAAATATATAGAAAACCACATAAAAAACACCGAACAATATGCGTGATAGTATGGTTGATCCCCAGTAATCCAGCAAGCGCCATTCGGGATAGTTGCCTTTAAACTGGGCCTCGGGTTCTTTTAACCGTTTTTCATACAGCTTATAGCTTTGGGCCGTTCGCCACATCATTTGAAAAACATCCTTAAAAAAATAAGGCGAATGCGGGTCCTTTTCGGTATCGCTGAAAGCATGGTGCTCCCTGTGCATAATAGCATAAGCCCGTGGGTTTAAATAAGACGAACCCTGGCAAATAAACGTTAACAAATGAAAAACACGTTCGTTAAATTTATTGGTGCTGAACATTTTATGGGATGCATACCGGTGCAAAAAGAATGTCTGGAAAAACAAGGAGAGAAACCAGTGGCAGATGAAAAATATTAAGATGATCACAGTACTAGATATTGTATTGGAATTGATTTATAACTTCCCAAAGATACGATTAAAACAATAAAACGGTTTGTTAAGTGCATAAAATTGGGATGAGCAACTTGATCTTGCAAGGCCTGGTTTTTAGATTATCATTAGCCCCATCTTGCATCACAAATACATGATGCAATGATGCACGTGACTAGGTTAACCCAAATGCACGCGCCAACAAAGTATAAGACTGCAGCCTGTCTTCAAAGTCTTCCGTTATGGTTACTGCTATGATCTCATCAATATTGTAGTCGTCGGCAAGCCGGGTCAGTTTTAGTTTTATTTGTTCGGAGTTCCCTGTTATTACGCGTTTTCGGTTATGCAAAATGCGGCCCTGCTCAGCGTCACTGTATACCACATTCTTTATATCCTCGTAGCCAGCCGGGGTCAGACCGGCGCCTTTTTCAAATTGGTTAAAACGGTAATCCATCAAAGCCTGGTGTCGCCTGATTTTTTCATCATCTTCCGAACAGAAAACAAAAATGGCCACACTGGCCTCCGGCGATTGCAAATCATCAGAAGGCTTAAAACGTTCACGGTATAGTTGCACAGCCTGTGGGCCGCCGATAGGGTTAATGAAATGGGCGAATGATAGCCCCATACCAAAATGCGCAGCAAACAACCCGCTTTCGCCGCTCGAGCTTAGCAGCCACATGGCTGGTACGGTTTGCACCTGGGGTATGGCCCTTATCCTTTGCCTTACATTACCTTCTTCCGCAGTATCGTGAAAATAATGCTGGAGGTCTTCCAATTGCTCTACAAAGGCCTGCTCGCTAAAATGGTTCGACGGGTTTAATATTGATGCGGTAATACGATCTGTTCCCGGCGCGCGTCCCATGCCCAGGTCTACCC
>Ga0206797_1062_pt1 | contig 22859 bp, 22 predicted proteins | sample Alteio_BWOrgCont_69_FD_152894 | JGI IMG/M metagenome (GOLD analysis project Ga0206797, IMG submission 152894) | Enriched cells from forest soil in Barre Woods Harvard Forest LTER site, Petersham, Massachusetts, United States -... | ecosystem: Environmental > Terrestrial > Soil > Temperate forest >...
AGGACATTATGTTATTAAGATGCGTATCCACCTATCCCGCAGACCCTGAGGCGATGAATTTAAGGACCATCCCTGATATGGCCAAAAGATTTAAATTGCCGATCGGTCTATCGGACCATACCTTGGGTGTCGCCACTTCCGTTGCCGCGGTTTGTTTGGGGGCCAAACTTGTGGAGAAACATTTTATTCTGTCACGGAACATGCAGACCCCTGATAGTTTTTTCTCCCTCGAGTTAAAGGAATTAGAATCTTTGGTTCAGAATATCAGGATGGCGGAACAATCGTTGGGCAAGGTCGATTATGACTTAACTAAGGATGAAAAATTTAGTAGAAGATTTAGAAAGTCCTTATTTGTATCCCAAGATATAAAGAAAGGGGAAGAATTTACAGAAAGAAATATTAGGTGCATAAGACCAGGTGCGGGGCTTGCACCAAAATTTTTAGGTACAGTATTGGGCAGTAAAGCCAAAAGAGGGCTGCATAGGGGCGATCCGCTGACATTAGGGGATATTTCTTAGTAATGGAAATCATAAATTTTAAAGATATTTCAAATGAAGAATGGGATGGCTATGTGGAAAGAATACCTGAATCCACGTACAAGCACACATCCTGGTGGATCAATTATACAAACGCCATTTATGGTGAAGAGGGATGTAAGGCTTTCGTATGTTTTCAGGACAGGGAACCCATTGCCATTTGCCCGGTATTTATATCAAAGGTTGTTTTTGGCGGTCATGAATATATGGAAGCAACAAGCAATGGTCTACCGTCCGTTTATCCAGCCATGGCCCCTTTGCCAGCGACACAAAGAAGGCGATTATCCCGAAAGGTCTTTAGTTTTCTTGAAGAGCAGTTAAAAACATATGGGGTCAAGAGGATAGGGTTTTATAAGCATCCGGCCAATGCTGCTTTTATCAATGGTGAAGATGACAATGGTAATAATACAGAAGCGGCTTCTTTAGGGTATTTTCCTTATGTGCAAAACACCATCCTTGTTGATCTGCAAAAATCCGAGGATCAATTATTGTCGGAAACGGCTCATCACCGGAGAAAATATATAAAAAAATCTCTTCAGCAAGGCCTAAGGATTAGGGAGTACAACAATACCGATGGCGGAGAACTCGACGCAGCTTTTAAGGCATTTCAAGCAGCCCATTTTAAATCTGCCGGCAAATTGACAAGGCCGATAGAGAGCTGGGACTTGATGAAGGATTTGATAAAGAAGGGAAAGGCTTCTTTATTTATCGCATCGAGTGAAACGGGTGTTGATCTTAGTTATTTATATTGCGGAGAATTTAATAAATTCAGTTTTGGTTGGACCCAGGTCAATTTGGATGAATTTGAAAAAGAATATCAGCCGCGGCATTTGTTGGAATGGGCGGCGATGATGGCGTATAAAAAAAGAGGTTTCAAATACTACGAATTAGGGATCAAACATGAATTACCTCAATTCAATCATATCCCCAGTGAAAAAGAGATCAGCATTGCGCAATTCAAAGAAAGGTATGGGGGTAAGTTATATAGTTTCTTGTTCTTTGAAAAAATCCTGGATAAGGATATTTTTAATATGATCTATAAAAAGAGAATAGAAGAATTAATGTCTTCAAACTATTTCGAAGGTTTGGGGGAAGGTGTTTCGGATGATTAAAGAGGTTGAAGGCCCAACGTTAAAGGACCTGTTCGGATCTTATAAGGAAAGCAATGACCTGGCGGACATGCGTTTTGTCGGTTCAGGCAAAGGCGCCATGGCGGTCATCTTTAAGTACTTGCGCGATAAAAATATAATAGAAAATAAAGTAATGGAGGTGATGGTCCCGGATTGGCTGGGGTTTTGGGTCTATAATCAAATTCAGGCATTTGCCTTTCCTGCTAAAAAGGTGTCGGATAGGACCAGGGCTATTTTTGTCTACCATCAATACGGCTTCCCGCAGGACATGGATACTATCTTGGATTTTGCCAGAACAAAGAAATTGATCGTCATCGAAGATTGTGCTCACGCATTGGAGAGTTCCTACAAAGGCAAGATCGTCGGTTCTTTTGGAGACTTTTCAATATATAGTTTTTCAAAATGGTTTTTTTGTTTTGCCTTAGGTGGAGTGAGATCGAAATTTGATGATTTTGACCTTTACGCGCAAAAAGTCATATCAGAAACACCCTTTGGCCTTACCTTTATCAAGGACTTGGCAAAACTTAAGTATGAATGTGTAGCACTTTCTAATAGTCATTTAAGAAAGAAGTATCTGGATCTTTTTGTGCGCATGACCTATTCCATCTATGGTGATGCGATCAAACCAGGCGGCCGCGCTGTTTATTTGGCAAAGAGTAAAATGCGCAATGAAATAAATATAAGAAAAGCCCGTTATAAATACTTTCGTGAGAAAACCGATCGTTTTAGTATCTGCGACCATCTCGAGCAAGACGGTATCGCTCCCTATGTTATTCCGATCCGTGCTTCAGAGCAGCGGGCACAGGCAATCGTAGATGCTCTTCGTGAAAAGAAGATCGGTACGGGTATCTATAATTTTGACATCAACCGGAATCTTTTATCGCCTAAATTTGTGCCCTGTATTTGGATCCCTTGTCATGGAGCTATTTCTGAAAATATTTTTAATTCAATGATAGAAACGATAAGTGAGAAATTTCATGGTCAATAACAATACATGCAAAGAATGGAACAATAAAGAGTATGTGAAGCATGGATTCAAGGCCCAAAGATTATATCCCAATGAGGAATTATGCCGGTTCATGGGCAGGAATTTTTTTCATCTGTCGAATAGTCAACGCAAGCAAATCAGGATCTTAGAGTTAGGCTGCGGGACATGTGCCAATATATGGATGATCGCTAAAGAGGGTTTTGATGCCCATGGTATAGATTTTTCTGCACAAGCCATCAAGCTGGGTGGAATGATGCTGGATAAGTGGGGAGCCAGTGCCAAATTAAAAGTGATGGATATGACAAAATTAGATTATAAGGATGAATATTTCGATGCTGTGGTCGATGTCTTTGCTTCTTATTGTTTACGTGAAGATGCCTTTAGCCGTTGTTTGAGTGAGGTTAGACGGGTTTTAAAGAAGGGCGGACTATTTTTTTCCTACACACCGTCCGTTGATTCCGATGCGTTTATCAATTTTAAGCCTTCCGTAAAATTAGATCGATGGACGATAGACGGCATCAAAAGAAAAGATGCTCCTTATTTTAATAATGATTTTCCCTTTCGATTCACTTCACCGGCAGAATATCAAAGGCTTCTAAAGAAGCAGAAATTTTCCATCGAATATTTGGAAACAGTATCTAAAACCTACAGACAAATGCAGGAAAAGTTTGAATTTGTAATTATAACAGGTAAGAAATAGGACAAGCAGAGTAAATATATGGCCAAGATCATTTTTTTTGCACCACATTCATTGCTTTGGGTGCACGCATTCCCTGAAGGTGTTGTTGCTGAATCGTTGATGAAGAGCAAGCATGATATTGTTTATATTACCTGCGGAGGCGCTTTAAATTCTGCCTGTATTTGCTTAGGGATGAAGGGTGTTGGTCCGGATTCGCCCGATGCCAAGCGCGCTGAAGTATGCGGTCAATGCAGTTCACGTGCGCACTTGATTCAAAAAGAAATGAAACTTCCAGGTTATTCATTGTCCTCAGCCTCATTGCCGGAAGATGACGAGAAGGTCAAGGCCGTCCTGGCAAGTGTTTCGCCTTCCAATTTTTCTGAATTTGCCTTGGAGGGTATTCCCATTGGCAAGATAACTGCTTATGAGATCCTGATCCAATATAAGAAAATGAACGCGGATCTATCGGAAAAAGAATGGCAGCAATATTATTCAAAGCTAAAGAGTGCTGTAAAAGCATTTTATATATTGAAAAGAATCTTCGATAAAGAAAAGCCAGATTATGCCATATCCTATAATAGTTTATATTCAGTAAATGCGGTGTTCACGGAATTAGCAAGGATGCGGGGTGCAGCTCCCTATTTTATGCATGCCGGAGGCAATTTATCAGATAGATTATCAACGCTTAGCATTGGCCGTGATTCAGCGTTGGTCTATATCAAGGAAATCCTTAAGCGCTGGCCAATGGTCCAGAACCTGCCTTGCAACGAAGGATTGCTGACGGAAGCAACAGGGCATTTCCTGGAATTATTACGGGGCAGGAATGTTTTTGCTTATTCCGCACCAAAGTCAAAGACCAGTATTGATGTGCGAAAGATGTTTGGGGTCATCCCGCAACAAAAAGTATTAGTGGCCACCATGAGCAGTTATGACGAGACATTTGCGGCTGAATTTGTAGGGGCATGCCCTAAAGTCGAGGGGATTTTATTTAAAACACAGCTCGAGTGGGTACAGGCTTTGGTCAAATGGGTCCAAGATAAACCTGAGTATTTCTTGATCATTAGAGTTCATCCGAGGGATTTTCCTAATAAACGTGACCGTTCCAGTTCCAAGCAGGCGAGTGTTTTGCGGTCCTTGTTTGTTGATCTGCCCAAGAATGTCAAGGTGAACTGGCCTGAAGATGGATTGTCTTTATATGATCTGGCATGTGAGACGGATGTGTTCCTTAATGCCTGGTCTAGTGTTGGTGTGGAAATGAGCTTGCTGGGGTTACCGGTCGTCATCTATTCCAAAGAAGAGATCGGATACCCTTCGGACCTTAACTATTTGGGAGAAACGGAAGTGGAGTATTTTGTCCAGATCGAGCAAGCATTAAAAGACGGATGGAATTTTGAACGGGTGAGAAAGACGTATCGTTGGCTATCGCTATTGTTCGGGAGATCACAGATCAGGATCGAGGAGAGTTATAACGGACCTCCGTTGTACGAGAATATTTTTCAACGCAAGTTTGCCGGCGGTATGCGAAAGCTGTTTCCTTTGCTGGAAGAATGGCAAGACTGCCGGAAGCGATCAAGAGATATAAGGCATGCAGAGGCATTGAGCCAGATGTTTATACAAGGAGCGAGTACATCATTTGATACGGTTAATTTGCAAAGAGGCTCAGTATCGACGATGGAAGAGGAGACAGCGTTTATCAAGCTTGAGATGGCGCGGATTGCAAAAGCCCTTTGGGGAGATATTGAAAATACTCAAAGAAAGAGTAATGGAAAGTTATTCTTGCAGTTTAGAAATTACCTTTCTGATCCTATTCTTCAGAATCATAGATGAATGGATAAGGTCGTAAATAAAAGTGATTTTATTAAGAAGACAAATAAAAGGGAGGTTTTTAATGATATTTAATTTATTTATATTTATTATAATGTTTTCATCTCAAGCTTTCGCGGATGCTACAAATCATTTTGCTGGCTATACTACCAATAGTACAATTGATACATTTCAAACCGTAGAGATGAATGGAAATGTTGGGATTGGTACTGCTACCCCTTCTTCATCTTTATCTATTTATAATTCAGTTAATCCAGCTGCTATCACATTAAATACTGCTTCTTCCGGAGTGGATAGCAATACTCAATTGCTGCTTCCCTTGAACAACAATGTAACTGATTCTTCACAAAATGCTTTGACCGTAACAAATAATAACGTAACATTTTCAAACACCAATCCTGAATTTGCTGGCACATATTATGGGCTTTTTAATGGAACAAATGCTGATTTGTCTGTTCCCAATGAATCATATTTTAATTTTGGGTTTGGAAATTTTACAATTGACCTTTGGTTCTACCTTACAGCTCTTCCTAGTACATGGGATAACCTGGTAAGTAAGTATGATACATTAGACCAGAATGGCTATGAGTTAGATGTGTATAATGCCGGTAGCGGTACTTATCAAATTGTTTTTACGGCTACAAATAGTAGTTTGACTGTGGTTTCTCAATTTTATACCGCAACTATTTCCACGAACACCTGGTATCATGTTGCGGTGGTGAGGAATGGTTCATCTTTTACAATATATTTGAATGGAGTGGCGTTAGGGACTGCAACAAGTAGTGGCCCGCTCGGTACAAACACATTGCCTTTATATATAGGGGCGGTATATTATAATGGAAGTCTTCATTATTATCATAACGGTGGTATTTCAGAATTAAGAGTGAGCAATATTGCTCAGTGGAATTCTAATTTTACTCCTCCGGCTTTACCTTATGGTACCCCTGTATCGCAAATATCACTACAGAATACTGGCACACAAGAAGCTAAAATTTGGACGGATGGTAGCGATTCAAATAAATTTAAAATTGATGACAGTACGGCAACAAGGCTAACAATATCCAGTGGAAATGTAGGTATTGGGACAACAAGTCCTAGTGCTCTTTTGGATGTTGCTGGGCCTATTCGTATTAAATCTGGTCTTATAACAAATGGTACAGCGCCCACTATAACTACAGGCACAGGTGATTGCGGGACATCTCCTAGCGTCGTAGGGAACGATCTTTCTGGAACAATTACTGTAGGAAGTGGAGTTAATGGTGGAAAATGTACTGTGACTTTTTCAGCTGCGAAATCATCAACTCCTAATTGCATATGCCAAAATAGCACAACAGCAAACTTAACGCGTGCAGCGAGTCAATCAACAACTTCTTTTCAGTGTACGGGTACATTAACAGCAGGGGATCAGTTAGTTTATTGGTGCCCACAATAGAAAATAAATAATAAAAATTTATTTATAAAGTATAGAAATATCTTACGAATTGAGTAAAACATGAAAGCATTTGTCAAACAACTCATTCCGCCATTACTGTGGAGATTTTTCGAGCGGATGAACAACAAACGCAGGCGCTATTTTGGTTCTTATGATTTGGATCGAAAACTTGAGAAGTACCTCAATTATAACGATGGCTATTTTGTTGAATTGGGCGCTAATGACGGGGTCAATCAATCAAACACCCTTTATTATGAACGTTATAAGAATTGGCATGGTGTTTTGATTGAACCAACACCGCACAATTATCTTCTTTGCAGGAAAAACCGTTCAGCACTATCTCAAGTATTTTGCAATGCCTGCGTTTCATTTGAGTACAAAGAGAAGTTTGTTGAGATCGTTTATTCAAATTTAATGTCAGCATCGATCGGTTTGGAATCTGATATTATTGACCCGCTGGCGCATGCAGAAACAGGCAAAGAGGTTTTCCAGCAATGCGACGATAATTTTATATTTGGTGCAGCGGCCAAGCCATTGAATAGTATTCTCAATCTAGCCAAGGCCCCACATTTGATCGACCTGCTTTCACTGGATGTGGAAGGGGCTGAAATAGAGGTCTTGAAAGGGATTGATTTTAGCCAATATAAATTCAAATTTATGTGTATTGAAACAAGGAGCAAGGATAAATTGGTCGCCTATTTGGCAAGCGTTGGCTATCGATTGGTTGAACAAATAACAGGATACGACTATCTTTTTAGTCCAAATTCTTAAATGACCATTTCACCTATCGTCCTTTTTGTCTACAATCGCCCATGGCATGTACGTCGGACGGTAGAGGCGTTACAAAAGAATGATCTGGCAGCGCAAAGTGAGTTGATCGTTTTTTCTGATGGTCCTAAAACGCCAGAAGCCTGCGCGAAAGTCGAGGAAGTTAGGCAATACCTAAAGACTGTAAGCGGATTTAAGCGGGTTCAAATTCGCGAACAAAAAAACAATCAAGGATTGGCCAAGAGCATCATCAGGGGCGTTACAGAAACAGTCAATGAATACGGACGGGTGATCGTTATAGAAGATGATCTCGTGACAAGTCCGTATTTTCTGAAGTACATGAATGATGGCCTGGATCTTTATGAACAGGATCATCGCGTGATCAGTGTCCATGGGTATGTTTATCCTGTAAAACCTTCTTTGCCGGAAACATTCTTTATTAAAGGTTCTAATTGTTGGGGATGGGGCACATGGAAACGCGGCTGGGACCTATTTGAAAGCAGCGGAGAGATTTTATTAAAGAAATTGATCGATCAGAATCTGGCAGGAGAATTTGATTTTAATGGTTCGTATCCATATACTGAGATGCTGAAAGCCCAAATTGCTGGGAAAAATGATTCTTGGGCGGTGAGATGGTATGCGTCAGCGTTCTTAAATAATAAGCTGACCCTTTATCCAGGGACCTCACTAGTTTCCAATATTGGCAATGAAGGCAGCGGAACGCATAGTTGTGTGAATGAGATTTTGGATGTTAGATTAGCTCAGGCCCCTGTTAGTATTAAGAAAATTGAAGTGGCGGAACATGGTGAGGAGCGTAAGATCTTTGAAGATTTTTTTAGAATAATGAAAGGGACGTCTGTTACGTCTCTTAGGAAAAAGATTGGAAAAGTTTTAAAACGATATTTAGGTAAATAAGCCAGTATTTAATGAAAGAGGGTGTATGAGGATAAAAGAAATTCTACATCAAATTATGCCGCCTATATTATGGAAAGGCCTGGCTATTGTTTGGCGCAAACTTAGGCCGCTCAAACTTCGATTAATGAAGGCTTGTTCTAATACCAGCCTAAAGAAAGGGCAGGACTTAGATGTCTATTGGGACAGTAAAATGGCGGCGATATTAGAGACATGGGGCGAGGGCAACGCCTGGGTCGAGATCAAGCTTTTATTGGTCAATTGTAAGGGAAAAGTTTTGGATATTGCCTGCGGCCCTGGAAAAACCATTGAATTGTTGAAGTCCTTTGCGGACCTTGAACTTTACGGATGCGATATCTCGGATTTTTTGATCCAGAAGGCTGTTGACCGGGGGATTTCACCAGAACGCCTTAAAGTGTGTGATGCCACCAAAAGCGGTTATGAGGCCAATGCTTTTGACTATTCTTATTCCATAGGGTCCTTAGAACATTTTACCGAAGAAGGTATTACTCAATTCATCGCGGAAACGCATCGTATCACTAAGCGTGGATCTTTTCACATGATCCCTGTCTCCAGGAGCGGAAAAGATGAAGGCTGGATGAAAACGTATCAAAGCTTTCATAATAATTCTGTCCCGTGGTGGGAAAATCAATTCAAGCGTGTGTATAAGCATGTCCATGTCATTGATTCAAGATGGGATGATGATATTTCGTTTGGCAAGTGGATCATCTGTTTAAAATAGGAGCAGGGATGAAGAGAGCGATCGTCACCATAGCTGCTGGGAAAAGATTTGAACAGGAGTTCAAGAAGTGGATGTTTCCTGAATGGAAAGTATACGCGAAGAAATTTGGTTTCGATATTATTGTCATTGATCGATTTCTTGATACAAGCGAACGGGCCATTAAGCGTTCTCCTGCCTGGCAGAAGTGCATCCTTCATCGCGATCCTGCTATTTGTAAGTATGATCAAATCGCCTGGGTAGACGCGGATATAAGGATCAATCCAACAGCACCCAGTATTTTTGATTTTAGCCCTATAGATAAAATATCTGCGATCGATGCCTGGGCCACTCCCACAAAAGAAGACCATGATCTGGTATTGTCCCGCAATTATGCTAAATGGGATGCTGAAGGGGTGGAATACATTAAAAATCCGACAGCACAGGAGTACCACAAGACCTACGGCCTGGATTCCAAACATGATCAGGTCGTCAATACTGGTGTTATGGTCTACACCCCTGAAATGAGTAAAGATATATTTGAGAAGACATATAATAATTACGAAGAAAAAGGAGGCCCTCATTGGAATTATGAAATGAGGCCTGTTTCTTATGAGATCCTTCAATCAGGGCTGGCGCATTGGCTGACCCCGCGTTTTAATATGCTGTGGCTTTGGTTAATTGAACTTCATTATCCTTTCCTTAAAACGTCAGGATTGCACGGGAAGATGCTCAAGCATTTCCCTTTGTTGAATACGATAGGCCCAAGGCGAGATTGTGTCTTAGCAGCATTCACTAATTCATATTTTTTGCATTTTGCCGGACAAAGTCTGGATTATAGATTGATTCCGTTACAGTCAACATAAAATGGAGGGAAGGCATGTTGCGACAGTTCCTTATTAATTTGCGGAATAAAATCCATATCCAAAAGTTGCGACGGACCATAACCATTGGAGACAATACCCAGATCACGGGTCATATTGATAAACGTGATCCTGCAAGTAGTATCATCATAGGGAAGGATTGTTTGATCGAAGGGTCTCTCGTTACTGAAATAGCCACGAGCAGGATCGATATCGCGGATAATGTGGCTATCGGTGGAGGGACGATACTTGATTGTGTCGAGCATATTTCTATAGGGGAAGATGTGTTGATCTCGTATCAGTGCATATTGGCTGATAGCAATAATCACAGCACTAGTTATAGCATCAGAAAGAATGACCTGGCTGATTGGAAAAAAAGGAAACATGATTGGAGTACGACCAAGAGCGCCCCTATCAAGGTGAGCAAAGGGGTATGGATCGGGGCGCGGGCTATTATTTTGAAAGGGGTCACGATAGGAGAGGGATCCGTGGTGGGCGCTGGCTCTGTTGTCACACGAGATGTCCCTGCATGGACCATTGTGGCAGGTAATCCGGCTAGGGTGATCCGAGAGATTGCAAAGAGTGAACGTTAAGAAGGCTTTTAATTAGGAGAGAATTAATGAAGGAATTTAGTAAGAAAATAATGCATTTTTATCTCCTTGTAAAATTTAAAATAAAGTGGTTGCCCTTCGATACGGTTCTTTTTTTTCGATCAATTAATAATCCTGGTTTTTTCTTTATACAAATAGGAAGCTGTGATGGGGTTGGTGGAGATCCGATCCGAAGACACATCATAAAGCGTCATTGGTCAGGTGTTTTGGTGGAGCCGGTTAAGTATTTATTTGAAAAACTAATAGAGAACTATAAGAACGAAAAGAAATTGATATTTGATAATTCAGCTATATCTGAAGAAAAAGGAGTGCGTAATTTTTATCGCCTGACACAATCAAATGATTCATTGCCAGCCTGGTATGATCAATTAGGCTCTTTTTCTATCGATAATGTCCTAAAACATAAAGAATATATACCGGATATTGAAAATCGTATATTAGTAGAGCAAGTCCCGACGATCACCTTGGCAGGGTTAATCGAGAAATACAGTATAACAAAGATCGATCTATTGCATATTGACGCAGAGGGGTATGATTATGAAATTCTGAAACAGATCAAATTCATACATATCAAACCCCGCATGATCCTTTTTGAGAATGCACATTTAATCCCAAGTGATTTAAAAGCAAGTGAGGATTTCTTAAGAGAAAATGGTTATTTTATAATAAGGATTGAAGAAGACACTTTTGCGTTCAGATATAGGGGAGACCGCTGAGATCATGAAAAGAAATGTTTTAGTCGCTGGTGGATGCGGATTTGTGGGACAACATACCGTTCGTGCTTTCAAGAGCGCGGGTTTTGAGGTTGTTGATATTGGTCATGGATGTGCTGTCCGTGAGATCACGCCTGAATCCTTGTCCACGATCAAGGTCCTGCCGGACCTTGTCATCAATTGTGCCGGGAGCGGTTCTGTGGGGGCTTCTTTTGAGGACCCGTTCCTCGATTTTAGAAAAACAGTTGATAGCACGTTAGCCCTTTTAGAATTTATCCGCCTGAAGGCCCCGAAGGCGAAATTGATCCAATTATCGAGTCCCGCTGTTCAAGGGATGCATGCTGATTCACCGATAAAAATCTCTGATCCGCGTAATCCTGTTTCACCCTACGGTCTTCATAAAAGTTTCGCGGAAGATCTATGTGTTTTTTATGGGAAAACATACGCCTTGAATATCGCGATCATCCGTTTTTTTTCTCTATATGGTCCGGGATTAAAGAAGCAATTGTTGTGGGATGCTTGCCGCAAGATCAAGGATAATCCTCGCACAGTTGAATTTTGGGGCAATGGTCAAGAAACCAGGGACTGGCTTCATATTGATGATGCTCTGAGGCTGATGATGAAGATCGCTGATGACCAAAGCCGTGGTACTGAGGTATTTAATGGTGGGTCTGGTATCAGGTCGACGATCCATGAGGTGCTTTTGAAATTAGTCCAGGCTTTGGGCTCAACCACAGAGATCGGATTCAACGGAAAATCACGCATGGGAGATCCTAAGTTCTATCAAGCGGATATCACGCATTCTTTAAAACTTGGCTGGCGTCCTGAAATGATCTTAGAAGAAGGCATCAAACAATATGTGGAATGGTTCAAGAGAGAAAAAATATGATCCGGGTTGGATTTATCGGGGCAACAGATAAATGGCTGGGTGGACGGAATTATTTAAGGAATCTTTTATTCGCGATCTCCCGTATCAAGGACCGCAAGATCCAGCCGGTTGTTTTTTTAGGAACGAAGAATGTTGCCAGCAGCCTGGATGTATACGCTCCCTATGCTGAGATTGTCCAAACACCGCTTTTAGACCGTTACTCATTGGCCTGGGGTTCTTGGAAAGTAGCTTCACTTTTTTGGAATAGGGCTCGGTCGATCGAGCCATTTTTATCTAAACAGGGCATTCAAGTCCTGTCGCATTCCGACATGTTTGGTTTTAGAAGAATAAAAACAATTAACTGGATACCGGATTTTCAACACAAACACTTACCGACGATGTTTGATGAGAAAGAGATCAGGTCCAGGGATTCCAGATTTCAGGATTTGTTGGAAAAGAGCGATCGGGTGGTCTTGAGCAGTCATGATGTTCTAAAGGATGTTAAAGAATTTTATCCCAAGGCCCTTTCCAAATGTGTTGTTATCCAATTTGTCGCGCAACCTGACCGTGTGCTTTCCCGGATCCAGGAAGACGATGTCCAACAAGTAAGACAAAAGTATGGACTTCCTCAACGGTTCTTCTATTTGCCGAATCAGTTCTGGAAACATAAGAATCATATGGTTGTTTTTGAGGCTGTCCGTCTCCTTAAGGATGAGGGTGTCGATGTTCATCTTGCTTGCAGCGGCCCGATGGAAGACTACCGTCATCCGGAACACATTACCGATCTTAAGAAATTGATCAGTGATCATCATTTGGATAAGAATATTTCTTTGCTGGGCATGATCGCTTTTGAAGATGTGATGCGTTTGTTCATGGCATCACAAGCGGTCATTAATCCCTCCTTATTCGAAGGTTGGAGCACAACGGTGGAAGAGTGCAAGAGTATGGGGAAACGGGTGATCCTTTCGAACATTCCTGTGCATCAAGAGCAGGCCCCGTATGGAGGTATCTATTTTGATCCTCACGACCCGGCTGATCTGGCGGATAAATTGAAAAAAAATTGGCTCACCAAAGAGCAATCGCCATTCTTAAGGTCTGCGGAAGACCTGCAGAATGACCTGAACGAACGTACAAGGATCTTTGGAGAGGATCTTCAACGGCTGATCATGGAGATAGCAAAGTAGACTCAATATGTTTAACGGAAAAATTGTTTTTATCCATGATTCTGATAGTTGGTATCTGCCTTATGCTTTGTATCAGGCCAAAAGCTTGAGCCCAAACTCTGAAGTCGTTTTGTTGGGGCCAAAAGTTTCTTATCCAAACATCGCGAATGTGAGCTTGGAGGACCTGCAAGGATCAAGCCTTGAACTTGATTTCAGGAAGGCGTATGTTCATATGAGCGCTAACTCCGAAAGTTTTGAGTTTTTTTGTTTTTTAAGATGGTATTATCTATTGCAATTCATGCGCCGTACCAATACTAACGCTGTTTTTTGTTATGATTCGGATGTTTTATTATACAGTTCAGCTTCTGAAATATTCGAAGCATATCATTTAAAGGATTTTGACTGCGGGTATCTTGTTTTAGGGGAGGATGAAGAATTCACGGGGGTAACCGCTGGCACAAGTTTTTGGACACAGGCTGCCCTTGAAAAGTTTTGTGATTTTATGACCAAGTGTTATTGCCAGAAACAGTATTTAGATAGATTAAAGAATTATTGGGAAAAACATTCCTCAGAAAAAAGATCAGGCGGGGTCACGGACATGACGATGCTTCGTCTGTTCCATCAAGAGAGGCTTATCAAGGCCACCAATTTAACCTTTGACCAAAACGGGAATGTCTTTGATCCCAATATCAACAGAGGGGATGATTTTGGGGGTGGTGCATTTGAGATCGCGGATGGGCAAAAGAAGGTAGAGTTTATCAATGGCAAACCTATGTTTTTTCGGGTTGGTCCGACTAAAGAGTTGGCACAGGCTCATTTGCTGCATTTTCAGGGCGGGGCAAAAGGCAAAATGCCACTGTACTATACGGGAGGGTATTTTCAGGGAAAAACAGTTTCTGATTTGAAGGGCCTTGCCTATCGTCTTCGAGGGAATTGGAGGGAGCTATCAAAAAAAGCTTGATAACAGGCATCACCGGGCAGGATGGGGCGTATCTTGCCCAATTCTTATTGAACAAAGGTTATAATGTGACCGGTGTTTTATTAGAAGGGCATCAGCATTCTTTGGAACGTTTGAAGGCCTTAGGGATAGCAGAACGTGTCCAATTGTTGACCTGCCGGCTCACAGAGATCGATCGTGTACAAAAGCTTTTGTCAGAAGTACAGCCGGATGAGATATATAATCTGGCAGCGATCAGTTCAGTGAGTATTTCTTTTGAGAAACCAGATCAAACGATGCAGTACAATGTCCTATCTGTTGTTGCTCTTCTGGAAGCGGTGCGTCGCCTGAAGGTGAACACAAAAATATATCAAGCTTCCTCAAGCGAGATGTTTGGGAACGTCATTGCTTTGCCGGCCAGGGAAGACACTCTGTTAAACCCCATCAGTCCCTATGCGATTTCTAAGGTGGCGGGGCATTTGCTCGTGAAGAATTATCGTTTGGCCTACACTATGTTTTGTTGTTCGGGGATACTGTTCAATCATGAATCAGTGTTAAGGCCTGTTCATTTTGTGACAAAAAAGATCATATCCACAGCGGTCAGGATCTCTAAAGGCAGCCGTGAAAAATTAAAACTTGGGAATATCGCGATCAAAAGGGATTGGGGATACGCGCCCCAGTATGTTCAGGCGATGTGGCGTATGCTTCAGCAGTCTAAGCCGGATGATTATGTCATTGCCTCTGGCCAGGCGCATAGCCTTCAGGAATTTGTGGCGCTTGCTTTTCAACATTTAGGGCTTCAGTGGGAAGATCATGTTGAGTTTGATAAAACCCTTTATCGGCCTGCTGATATTATGGTGACCCTGGGGGATGCCAGCCGTGCCAAAAAAGAATTAGGATGGGAATACGATATGCCCTTCGCTCAACTGGTGGCTGCTCTTATTAAAGATGAGATCCAATGAAAATATCCATTGTCACAGCATCGTTCAATCAAGGATCCTATATTGCCGCCGCCATTGAGAGTGTCCTGGCTCAGGATCATTCGAACGTAGAGCACATTATCGTGGACAATTGTTCGACGGATGAGACGGCCAAGGTCCTGGCTAAATATCCGCATCTTAAGGTGATCTGCGAGAGGGATCAAGGGCAAAGTGATGCGCTCAATAAGGGTTTTAAATTGGCGACAGGAGATATTATCGGCTGGCTCAATGCAGATGATCTATATCTGCCGGGATGCTTCAAACATGTCCTTGAAACTTTGACCAAGCATCCTGAGTATGATCTGGTCTATGGAGATTATCGTTTTGTGGACGCTCAAGGTAATCTTATGCGGGTTCGTAAAGAATTAGGGTTTGATATTTTTATGCTTAAATACCTTCATGTGCTTTATATACCGACGACTACCACCTTTATGCGAAAGAAGATATTTGATGAGGGGAATTTTCTTGATATCGATTATCATTATGCCATGGATTACGATTTTTTTGTGCGTCTGGCGCAGCAAGGATATCAATTTGGGCATATCCCGCACGTGATGGCTGATTTCCGTTGGCATGCGGATGCTAAAAGTCAGCAAGTATCAAAGGCCAAGGCCGAAATGGAAAAAGCTTTATTGGCGCATGACCCAGTTCTTAAGAATTTGCCTAATTCCCAGCGCAGATGGATACGGAACTTATTGATGATGATCGCCCGCGGGAAAAGAACGATCTTGAAATTATTCTGCGGGGCTTATTGGAATTAAAGGGTTTAAATGCATGGCTATAAAAATCGCTGTTTATCTCGCAGATCAAAATCCTCACAGGGACAGGACCATCGGTGTGACCAATTACACGCGATGCCTCTTGTCAGGTCTTTCTAAGAGGACAGATATTCAACTCTCGAGCCTTGTTTCAGCCTCATCATATTCTTTTGATAGCAAGACGATCAAGGAAGCGCGTCTTCCCTGGCGGACAGATAATAATATCCTGCGTTTGTTGACAGATAATTTGTCGTCTCCGATACTGGATTCTCTGAGATCTGATCTGGTTTATTATCCCAAAGGATATGTTTCCTATCTGATGAGGCCGCGTTGTGTGGTGGTAGGGACGGTCCATGATACGATCCTTCAGTTTTACGCGGACCATTATCCTCATTTTCGTTCCAGGGCTGACCTTGTCTATTGGATCGGATTAATGAAAAGTAGTATCAGAAAGTTTGATATGGTCCTGGCAGATTCTTGTTCTGGCCGTAACCAAATTATTGAATTTTGTGCCCGTTATCATATAATGTGCCCGCCCATACGGGTCACCTATGCCGCCAGTGATTATGAGGATGTTGAAATTCACCAAGGCTCAAAGAAAGACTATCTCGTTCACTTTGCTTCTTTAGCGCCGCACAAGAATACCCAGCGTTTGATGGAAATATGGTCATTGATGTCCAAGGAAAGACCCCATTGGCCTGAGTTGAAATTAATAGGTTCTAAAAGTGCCGTAGGGGAATTTTTGAACTGTCCTGGGGTTTCACACATTCCTTTTGTTGACGATCATGAGTTGGGCAGGATACTTAAGGAAGCCAGGGCTATCCTCATACCGTCGGCCATTGAAGGGTTTGGCTTGCCAGCCCTCGAGGGGTATTATCACGGGACCCCTGTATGTTTTGTCAGGGGAACATCAATAGATGAGATCTTGTCCCCGTTTACAGCAAAAGGTGGTTTTGAGTTAAAGGACCCAGGGTCATTCAGGCAAGCCCTGGATGATGTGCTGGGAATGTCTTACGAGGATGTCCGTAAGGTCAGGGATGGTTTGAGGGAGAAATTTTCCAAGAATAATTTTGTGGAAGCGGTCGCTTTAGCGCTGCATGAAGCTAAAAATGCAAAAGGGTAATTAAGATGAAGGTGGGTATTCAAAATAACCTGATCGATCGTATAGCGATGTTTGCCATTGTCTTGGTGAGCTTGGGCTATATCCTTTTTGGAAGCTCTTTTGCCCAGCTGCGCCTTGAATTTTCTTTCTTAAATTTCCCTATTTTTATCGGCGAGATCCTCCTTATGTTCTCTTCCTTGCTTTTTTTGATCAAAAGTTTTGGGGGGAAGGATGTGTTGGGCCGTTGGGGATGGCTGCTGGGGGCGTATTTTCTTTTTATTCTATTAAAGGCATTTCCTGGGTACCAGGCCTGGGGACCGTTAGCGTTTCGTGACGCGGCACTGTTTTATTATCCTTTTTTTGTGGTTTTGGGGTATTCATTCTGGTCTCCGGAACTTTGGGGTGATAAAACAAGACGATCATTGATCATTGTGATCCTGCTCATTTTTATCATGCATCAATTCACCACATTTTGGACCTGTTCGTTGATCATCTTGGGTATTATGCTGGCTGTACAGGCAAAAAATTTTATAGAAAAGATCATCTTTTTAATGGGCATTGTTATTTTTATCCCTTACGGGACTTTGTTTAATGTTTTCTTAAGAACAGTTTTTTTGTCATCATTCATAACAATGGTATTTATAAGCTTTGTATTATTTTTCTTATTTTGTAAAAGCCAAAAGGGCCGTATCTGGGGGGTATTGATAGGAGTTCTTCTGCTGGGGACATTTATAGTTGAATTTGGTCAGACAAAGATAGGAAAAGGTTTTGTTATTAAGGATGCCAAGCCTTTGGTCGTTACCTTGCCCCAAGAATTGGCTCGAGGAAAATGCCTTTATCATCCTGTTGGGAGCGCTCCGGATAAACCAGATACCATGAAAGAATTCCTGCGCAGGATGAGCAGTAGTTATCCTGCAACGAGAAAGAAGCCTCCTTTAGAAAAACAAGTTATTGTTGTGAATAATGAAAAGATGGTTAAGAAAGAAGCTAATATAAAAAATAATCCTGTTGAGGCGGAAAATGAAATTATTGGGAACAAGCAGAGCGACACACTTTTCCGTTTTTATATCTGGAGGGACATGATCCACGAATACTGTCAGTATAAACCCCTTTTTGGGTTTGATTTCGGACGGCCATTGCATTCCTCAACGATGCAACACTATAATTTGTCATCCTCCGAGTATTTTGATGGATGGGTGGGGGCGCATAATTCTTTTTTAAACATGATCTATCGTGCTGGGATCGTTGGATTGGTCCTTGTTCTATCTTTTTTCTTGATATGGTTCAATCTGCTTAGTGATTTTTATCTTTTAAAAGATTGGGTAGGCATATTGCTGTGCGCGATCCTTCTGAACTGGACCGTGTCAGCAAATTTCTTTTTGATATTTGAATTGCCGTATACCGCGATCCCTGTCTGGACGATCCTGGGGATCACCCTGAAACACAGGATGCTGCTCAAAAAATAGTCCCACACCATCCGTTTCTGATATATAATACCCCCTTTGAATTATGTTAAAAACTATTTCTCTATTAGGCGTTAATGTCAGCCGGATTACCCCTGTTTTAGCCGTTGGGCAGATCTGTGAATGGATCAAGCAAAGACAACGCACCTATGTCTGTGTGGCTCCAGTGGCAACCCTGGTGGATGCCAAGCGCGATCCTAAATATTTGGAAGCGGTCAATGCTGCAGGGATGGTGACGCCGGATGGGATGCCGGTCGTTTGGCTGGCTCGATGGCGCGGCTGTCAAGACATCGCACGCACCTACGGCCCTGATCTATTGTTGGAGGTATGTAAGCAAGGACAGGATTTGGGTTTACGTCATTTTTTTTATGGAGGTGCGGAGGATACCTTGCATCGATTAAAGCAAAAACTTCAGGATGCTTACCCACAGATGATAGTTGCAGGGATGTATGCTCCACCGTTTAAGCCCGAAGTTTGGCAGGAAGACAAAGAAATTATTGAACGTATCAATAATACTGCGGCTGATATTATCTGGGTAGGATTGGGATCTCCCAAGCAGGATCTCTGGATGCATTTGAACAGGCCTTTGCTGAATGCTCCGGTGATCGTTGGGGCTGGCGCTGCTTTTGATTTTTGTTCGGGGGCCAAGCCTCAAGCTCCCCGATGGATGCAGGGTTGCGGTTTGGAGTGGTTTTTTCGTCTATGCTGTGAACCTGGCCGATTATGGAAAAGGTATTTGATCGGCAATAGTTTATTTTTAATGTATGTCATCGAGGACCTATTTAAAAGATCATGAGATCACGGCTCCAATCCATTTTCATTATTTGCATATATGCGACGATAGATGTGATATCGATCATTCTGGCCTTTTATTTGGTATTACTGTTCAGGCCTCAAACAGTGCCTTTCAGCGTTTCATTCCACTCTCTTTTTTCCGAAGCAGATCCTTTCAGGGTACTATTCATGGTATGGACGCTTTTGATCCTGTTTTTTCACTATACACATGGCCTTTATCATACCCGTCGGGAACAATTAGAAAGCCTGGAAATATGGGAAGTTGTTAAATCTATCCTGATCTCGACCCTGGTCATCGTTGTGCTGGCTTTTTTATTAAAGATCCAGGATTTCCCCCGCAGCGTGATGATACTTAACGCCGTTGTCATCACCGTGTTTTGTTCTTTTTGGCGCTTTTTAAAGAAATTACTGGTCAATTATCTGGTCAGTAATGGGTATAATAATTTTAATACATTGATCATCGGTGCCGGGAAAACAGGGATCTTGTTGGCCAACGAGATCAGCAAACACCCATCTTTAGGGCTGAAGGTCAAAGGATTTTTGGATGACCGTAAAGTGGGCCATTGCGACAAGTGGCCTGTCTTGGGGAAACTCGACGGTATTCAAGAGATCATTCATCGGGAATTCATCCACAAGATCTTTATCACCATCTATCCTGATCATCAATCTTTCATCAAATTATTGGAAATAGCGAGGGAAGAAGGCCTGGCGGTCAGGGTGGTGCCGCAAGGGTATGAGTACATGGCGGATGATTTTATTAAGTTCAACATTGGGGTCATCCCTATCCTGGAGTATTCGGATATTGGGGTCAATTATCGTCAACGGCTCAAGCGGATATTTGATTTCATCTTATCGTTCCTGTTCATGATCTTCTTGCTGCCGATCTTTATTGGGATCGCCATATTCATCAAGATCGACAGCCCCGGGCCTGTTTTTTATAGGTCCCATCGGTACGGACGACATGGACGGATGTTCGATATGTATAAGTTCCGCAGCATGGTCATTAATGCGGAAGAACTTTTAGCAGAGCTTAAAGATAAGAATGAGGTGGACGGCCCTATTTTTAAGATCAAAAAAGACCCTCGCATCACCGGGATGGGAGTTTTTTTGCGCCGTTATAGCCTGGATGAATTGCCGCAAATATTGAATGTCTTAAAAGGGGATATGAGCTTAGTGGGCCCAAGGCCTTTTCCTATTGCACAGTTAGAAAAGGAAGATTTACGCCAATTAAGACGTTTAGGGATACGCCCGGGCATTACGGGCCTTTGGCAGATCAGAGGGCGCAGTGATGTGTCGTTTGATAAATTATTACGTTGGGATATTTGGTATATAAAGAACTGGTCTTTTTGGCTTGATTTGTATATATTATTGCAAACTTTTCCGGTAGTTCTTAAAGGCAAAGGGGCTTATTAATGAAAGAATCCAAAAAAGCATTGATCACAGGTATCACCGGTCAGGACGGGTCCTATTTGGCGGAGTTTTTGATCAAAAAGGGCTATACGGTATATGGCATTATCCGCCGCTCAAGCAGTTTTAATACGCAGCGCATCGATCATCTTTATCAGGACCCTCACGAGAAAAACCGGAAACTGAACTTGGTTTACGGGGATCTGAATGATGCCAGTTCGCTGAATCTGCTTATTAAGAATATTTGTCCGGATGAGATCTACAATTTAGGCGCACAGAGCCATGTGAAGGTGAGCTTTGAGGTCCCGGAATATACCGCTGAAGTAACTGGTCTTGGGACAACCCGTCTTTTGGAAGCGATCAGGGACAGCGGGGTTAAAACTAAATTTTATCAGGCTTCTTCATCGGAGATGTATGGGAAGGTCTTGGAGACCCCGCAAAGTGAAGAAACTCCTTTTTACCCGCGCAGTCCATATGGCGCTGCCAAGGTTTACGCTTATTGGATGACCGTGAATTACCGTGAGGCCTACAATATGTTTGCCTGTAATGGTATTTTATTCAATCATGAATCACCCCGCCGTGGAGAGACCTTTGTGACCCGAAAGATCACCATGGCCTTGGCGAAGATCAAACTCGGGCTTCAAAAGAAATTATATTTAGGGAATCTGGATGCCAAGCGCGATTGGGGTTTTGCCGGGGATTATGTCGAGGCCATGTGGTTGATGCTGCAGCAGCCCAAAGCAGATGATTTTGTCATTGCCACCGGAGAGACCCACTCGGTCAAAGAATTTTTGCAGGAAGCATTTGATTATGCCAAGCTTGACTGGAAAAAATATGTGGCCATTGATAAGCGTTATTTACGCCCCACGGAGGTGGATCTGCTCTTAGGGGACAGCTCAAAAGCCCGTCGTGTCCTGAAATGGAAACCGAAGGTTAACTTTAAACAGTTGGTGCGCATGATGGTGGATAGTGATATGCAGGTGGTGCGTCAGACCATGTATGGATTAAAAGGAAAGTAAAGGTAAAGAGATGAATTTTTGGAACGGTAAGCGTGTGGTGGTTACTGGTGGCGGGGGATTTTTAGGCCGCGTTGTTGTTGGGCAGCTGAAAGAAAAAGGCTGTAAACACATCACCGTGCCTCGCTCAGCGCAATATGATCTGCGTAAAACGTCGGCTATCCGTAAGCTTTATACACAGTCACGTCCGGATATGATCATCCATCTGGCTGCGGTGGTCGGAGGTATCGGGGCTAATCGTGAGAATCCCGGAAAGTTCTTTTATGATAATCTGATGATGGGTGTTGAATTGATCGAACAGGCCCGCCAGATGGGGATCGCTAAATTCGTGGCTATCGGCACCATTTGCGCCTATCCTAAATTTTGCCCGGTGCCTTTTAAGGAAGAAACAATATGGGACGGTTATCCTGAAGAAACCAATGCGCCCTATGGCTTGGCCAAAAAAATGCTGCTGGTGCAGTCACAAGCTTACCGACAGCAATATGGATTTAATTCCATTTATTTACTGCCGGTCAATCTTTATGGGCCTGAAGATAATTTTTCTTTAACGAGTTCGCATGTGATCCCAGCCTTGATACGCAAATGTGTGGAAGCAAAGACCCGTGGGGATAAAGAGATCATTGTGTGGGGCACAGGCCGTGCGACAAGGGAATTCTTATATGTGGATGATGCTGCCCGCGGGATCATTTTAGCGGCTGAAAAGTACAATAGCTCTGAGCCGGTGAATTTAGGTGCAGGTTTTGAGATCTCTATTAAGGATTTAGTCGCATTGATCGTCAAATTGACCAAATTCAAGGGCAAGGTCGTTTGGGATAAGACCAAACCCGACGGCCAGCCGCGCCGCTGTTTGGACACTACTCGTGCCAGCAAAGAATTTGGATTTGAAGCTAAAGTTTCTTTCGAAGCTGGATTAAAGCGAACGATCTCTTGGTATGCGCGTAATCCGTTGATCGGGGCGTCGTAACAGTACCTTTTGACAAAACAGGACTCTTCGTTATAATACTGGCTTCATAAATATATATTAGGAATAGATAGGGGATAGAGTATGCAGAAAATGACTGTTAAAGATATTAACATTAAGGGCAAAAAGTTAATCATCCGTGTGGATTTCAATGTTCCTTTGGATGAATCCTTTCATATTACCGATGACCGCCGTATCATTGGCGCCTTACCAACCATTCAATATGCCTTGAGCA
>Ga0206797_1063_pt2 | contig 22568 bp, 19 predicted proteins | sample Alteio_BWOrgCont_69_FD_152894 | JGI IMG/M metagenome (GOLD analysis project Ga0206797, IMG submission 152894) | Enriched cells from forest soil in Barre Woods Harvard Forest LTER site, Petersham, Massachusetts, United States -... | ecosystem: Environmental > Terrestrial > Soil > Temperate forest >...
AATTTGCCGTTGGGCGAGATCAGCCGCGCCACCCAAGAAATCGTTACGCCCCTGGTGCATCGTGCAGCACTCGTGCTGTCATTCAATGATGCATGGTTGATCCTGGGCGCAATTTTTATCCTTGCGCTTCTGGTCGTTCCGTTCATGCGTCGTGCCAAGAAAACAACAGCACATCATGTTTAATAAACGTTCTGATAAAAAGGAATTAATGGATGATCTAGTTCTTGACGAAGAAGCTTTAAGTAAGAACTTGCAAGAGTTGGCGGCCACCAATAACTGGTTTGGCGGCAAAAGTACCTTAATTTCTGCGCTGAATACAGTTCACAAAAGATATTCAGGGGCATTTGAAAACAAAAAAATAACCATCGCTGATCTGGGGTGCGGCGGCGGCGATTTATTGATGGCAACCCATGAATGGGCAAAAGCAAAAGAATTAAATATTGATTTAATCGGCATTGATGCAAATCCGTTTATGGTTCGATACTCTGCTGAAAAATCCAGCGCGGCGGACAATATACAGCTTAAAATCGCCAATGTATTCTCTGATGAATTCAGTGCGATGCAGTTTGATATCGTTTGCCTGAATAATTTTTGTCACCATTTAAGCGATCCGGAACTCATTTTATTATTAAAACAGCTCAAAGAACAAACCCGCCTCGCTATCATCATTAATGATCTCCATCGACATTGGCTTCCATATCTGGCGATTCAGGGATTATCACAATTGCTTAATTTTTCCTACCTGGCCAAGCATGATGGCCCATTATCCGTGCTGCGTGCTTTTCAGAAGTGTGAACTGATTAACTTACTCACCTCGGCAGGTCCCAACAATTATCAGATTCGCCGGAGGTGGGCTTTCCGCTGGGAGATCATTGTATGGGGAAATTAAGCTAACTTCCCTGATAAACAAGGAATTCGTAAATTCTGGCTTCGAATCCTGAGGATGTCCAGCCATTCAATCTGCCCATCGCCATACTCAGAGAAAATTCGCCGCAAAAATCCGCAATTCCGGGGCGTTACATTTTTCCCTGTAAAAAACTTACCAGCTCTTTACGGGCAGCGCCGGCTTACGCCACTGAAACTTGATATCACGGGTGGTAATCCTGAGGAGTAAACACCCAACCCATGGAGCCCTTCATGCGCTTACCCAAATACCTTCTCGCTCTTGGCCTTGCCACTGCGTTGACAGCCTGCGTGCAACCCGCATCCGGCTACTACACCCAAACTCACTATACCAACCCGACCTACACGATTGTGCAAGGCGAGGGGAATATTGAGATCCGCAATTACCAATCGCTGTTGGCGGCTGAGGTCACTGAAAATGGTGATCGTGAGACTGCCATGAAAAATGGTTATCATGATTTGAGCGCTTACTTCCAAGGTAATAACAGCACAAGCGAGAAGATTGCGACGACGGAACCAGTGGTGCAGTTCCCTGTTTTCCATAATATATACGGATCAACTAATATTCGCACGGTGGATAACCACAAATGGGTCGTGCGGTTTTATCTGCCGGTTGAATTTACGCGCTCAACGGTGCCGATGCCGCAGGATCCGAATATTCGCATCATGGAAACCAATCCAATGACAGTGGCTGCGATCAGTTATTCCGGCCCCTGGTCAGATGATAATATCCAAAGTAACGAAGACACGCTGAAAGATTACATTAATAACAACGATCTGCATGCGCTCGACGTTCCAGCCTATGCGTTTTATGATAGCCCGGCCATCCCGCCGTTCAGCCGTCATAACGAGGTTTTGATGAAGCTTGCTGACTAGTCCCCCTTCAGTCGGTATTATTGGGGCGGCATCTGGCAGCAGGATGCCGCCCTTTTTATGCAAGCTGATCCCCAACCGCGTGGAGCGTAGCGAATAAAAGAAATTCGGAAAAACTGGCGCACCCTGGTAGACGCTTTACGAACTGATCCCCAAGCTAGAGCAGCTACTGTAAATATGTATCGGAATTACATAAAGCTGTTGAGCAAGGCCACCCATAAACACGCTGGTGTCTGAGGTCTGAAATTATTTTCGCGTGGATAATTTTAGACCACTATTTCGGACCTTCGAATACCACTAATATAAATCCCATTTTTGAGGTTCAGAATCATGCAAGATAACGCAATGTATTAATCGGGATTACGTAAAACTGTTACAGTTACTTGTTCGAGTGCTGCCGATCATCAACAAAGAAAGCCGATCAAGCTTATGTGTTTGGGTCTTAAGCTTATGTGTTTCTGCCGAGTTGGGACGGCTTGCTGAGGCTTTACCCGAACGCATAAATCGGGCGGGTAGGACAGTCGAACTGAGCTAAAAGTAAGTAAGCTAGATAACTTGAGGAGAAGCAAAAAATCAATGAGGTTAGATGCGGAAAATCATAATATAACTATTTGATAAATAAAGATAAATTGAACTCTGGCGCTCCCTGGTAGACGCTTTGCGAACTGACCCCGAAGCTAGGACAGCTACTGTAACCATGTATCGGAATTACGCAAAACCATTGAACAAGTTCGCAGGGAATGGTTTATAATTATATTATATTTGCGGCGAAAATCGCCGCAAATTTTGTAATTGATAAACTCAAAGATTTATGGTAGTTTATAGGTTAAGATGTTTACGGCGATTTTCGCCGCAAAAATATGATATGGCAAACCATCATGTACCCGAAATCTCATCAGCTTACTTCTCTTGTTCCCCTTGGTCTTGTCGCGACAAGACCTTGGCTCTTGAGTCAGGGCTTGCAGCGACATACCCTTGATAATTGGGTGAAAAGCGATCAGCTTGTTCCTTTGGCGCGCGGCGTTTTCAAACGCCCAGATACAGAATTAACATGGCAAGGCGTCGCTTGCTCGCTTCAGCACATGGGTGTTTCGCTTACGCCTGGGGGATTAACCTCCCTGACGCTCCAGGGCATGGCACACTATGTTTCACAAAACGAGCTAAACAAAATTCATCTCTATGGTCCCGATCAGCTCCCTGGATGGATTAACAAACTTTTGCCTGATATCATGTTTGATCACCACAAGGGGTTGGATTTAGATTCAGGTTATCGTGATTCTGATCCAGGCTTTCATTTTGTTCCCTGGCGAATGCAGTTTCTGCAATACGGTTACGAAAAACAGACCTTGCAAATATCCTCGCCTGAACTCGCCATGCTTGAAGTTTTGCTTGATGTTCCGCAGCGCGTTTCGTTGGAACATGCCAGCGAACTATTGCAAGGGGTGCCAACCTTATCGCCGCAACGAATATCGCGACTACTGGAACGTTGTGAGAGTATTAAAGTTAAAAGGCTCTTTTTGTGGCTGGCTGAACGTAATCATAGCCCATGGCTAAAAAAAATAGACTTGGAAAAATTCAGCATCAAGGGCGGTGCTTTGGGTTCAGGGAAACGCATGATCGTCAAGGGCGGCAGGCTCGATTCAAAGTACCTAATAACGGTGCCCGAGGAAATGCTGGTAGAACATGATGGATAGAAACAGCGTTTATTACCGGCAGGTGCAGTTACTTGTTCGCGTGCTGCCGATCATCAGCAAAGAAACGTGCTTTGCACTTAAGGGTGGAACGGCGATAAATCTCTTTGTTCGCGACCTGCCTCGGTTATCGGTTGACATCGATCTGGTTTATTTGCCCCTTGATGATCGCGACACAGCACTGAAAAATGTGCGCGCGGCGCTTATGCGGATCGCTGAAATCATAAAACAAGCGATACCAGACAGTGAAGTCCTGACGGCTCATGCGGGAACGGACGCGCTTCGCCTCTTCGTGATCCACAGTGGATCACGAGTCAAAATAGAACTATCTCCGGTGCTGCGGGGCAGCGTATTTCCACCTGTGCTTATGGCCGTGAAGCCGTTGGTCGAACTGGAATTTGGTTACGCAGAGATATCGGTGCTTACGCTGCCGGACTTATATGCCGGAAAATTCTGTGCAGCTCTGGATCGCCAGCATCCCCGTGACTTATTTGATGTTAAACTCTTGCTGGAAAACGAAGAGATATCCGAAGACCTCCGGAGGGCCTTTCTGGTTTATCTCATCAGCCACAATCGTCCGATTTCGGAATTGTTGGCACCAAGCCGGAAAAATATCCGCGACATATTTGAGGGGGAATTTGCCAACATGACTACCATTCCGGTCACGGTAGCGGATTTAGAAGTGGTACGCGAAAGGTTTATCAAGCTGATTCGGTCGGGACTGACTGAGCAGGAGAAGAAGTTCTTACTATCGTTCAAGGCGCGTGAGCCCGAGTGGGCGTTATTAGGTTTGAATGGCATCGAGCAACTTCCGGCGGTGCGGTGGAAGTTGCTTAATCTCCAGAAGATGCCGCGCGACAAACATGCCAAAGCCCTGAAAGCACTAGAAGAAGCATTAGCAACTGAAAAGTAATGCCGGGAACCAGAAGTAGGCTGCTATTCAGAGTCGATTAACATTCTTGAGGAATTTTGTGTGAAGCCATAATGTCAGTTCTAGCAGATCGCCATCAGCGGCGCCAAAAGCTGGCTTCCTAACTCATTGATTTTGAAATGGAAACTGGCGCGCCCGAAGAGACTCGAACTCCTAACCTTCTGATCCGTAGTCAGATGCTCTATCCATTGAGCTACGGGCGCGCACGGTGAGCGGACCTTGTAACCAATCCCCCCGGCCGCCGCAAGGTTTTTCTGGCTGGTTTAAACAAAGATTTATTACTTTCATCCGGTTCATGATAAGATAAAATAAGTTTTTGATGAGTATAATATGACGACCTCTCTACAACCCACACCACATGACGGAGCTCAACCCGACGAGCGTTCGGAAGCCATTATCAGACTGGAATGTGCATTGGCTTCGCGTGGAGAAGGATTAGCGTATATGGAGATTGAGGACCATAATAAAGGGCTTTGGTTGCATATCGATGCAGGAGGCATAGAAGTTTTTTTGCGTTCCGATTCAGCGCTGAATCCACGTCGTAACGGCATTCGTATTAACCCTTCTGAATTGATGGATATGCCTTATATCGAAACTAAAGAAATAGTTTTAATTTGTGAAGCTATTGAGAACGGTGCCATGGGCAGAGCAGTGCCGTATGACCCCAGAGATCTTACTCCTGGAGGTCTAGAAAGGTATGCTGGTCTGCGGGTGGCAAGAAATTTTCCAGAATATCAAGATAATAGAAAGGTAGTGCCGGGGGTGCGCTCAGGATGTCGGTATCCCACCGCACGTAATCCGGATCCTTATTCTCATCCATAACGCACCGTGCACAAACACTTTACACCTGTACGTTAACCTTCTTATAACCATGACATGACCTGGACCCCCCAATCCTGGCGTGCGCGGCCGCCGCGACAGATGCCGACCTATCCGGATGCGGCGGCGCTGGCCGCTGCGGAATCGCGCCTGTCCGAATATCCGCCGCTGGTATTTGCCGGTGAAGCGCGTGAGCTGAAATCGCTGCTCGCCAAGGCATCGACGGGGCAGGCGTTTTTACTGCAAGGCGGTGATTGCGCCGAAAGTTTTGCGGAGTTCCGCGCGCCGATCATCCGCGATACATTCCGCGTCCTGCTGCAAATGGCGGTGGTTTTGACTTTTGCAGGGCAAGTTCCGGTGATCAAGCTTGCACGCGCGGCGGGGCAATACGCGAAGCCACGTAGCGAAGATACAGAAACAGTGAATGGCGTCACGCTGCCCGCTTTCCGCGGCGATAACATCAACGGAATTGAATTCACGGCGGTCGCACGCACGCCCGACCCCGAACGGATGGTGCAGGCCTATTATCACGCGGCCGCGACGCTAAATTTACTGCGCGCGTTTGCATACGGCGGTTATGCGGATTTGCACCGCGTGTCGGGTTGGACATTGGATTTCATTGAAAAATCCGCGCAAGGCGAACAATACCGCGACATGGCCGAGCGTATTTCGCAGTCTGTGAAGTTCATGGAAGCGTGCCAGGTGATGTCATCCCAAATTCAACAAACAAATTTATACACGTCGCACGAGGCGTTGTTATTGCCGTACGAACAGGCGCTCACCCGGCGCGACACGACGACGGGCGAATGGTACGATGTCTCCGCGCATTTGCTGTGGATTGGTGAGCGCACCCGTCAGCCGGACGGCGCGCATGTGGAATTTTTGCGCGGCGTCGGCAATCCGATCGGCATTAAAATCGGGCCGAACATGGCCGCGTCTGAATTGATGCATTTGTGTGATATTTTGAATCCGGCGAACGAAGCCGGGCGGCTCACGCTCTACGCGCGCATGGGCGCGGATAAAATTGTAGGTGCATTGCCGGGACTGTTGCGCGCGACCAAGGCGGGCGGCCGCCGCGTTGTGTGGGCGACCGACCCGATGCACGGCAATACCGTCAAAACCGCGAGCGGAATCAAAACCCGCCACTTCGATAAAATCCTGTCCGAGGTGCGTTCGTTTTTCGCCATCTGCCGCGCTGAGGGTATCGCGCCGGGCGGCATCCATGTGGAGCACACCGGCCAAAACGTTACCGAATGTTTGGGCGGCGCCGAAGACATCGACGAAGCGGGCCTGGCCGCCAATTACACCAGCGCCGTCGATCCGCGGTTGAATGCCTCGCAAGCGTTGGAACTCGCGTTTTTGGTCGCGGAGATGTTGCGGGGGTAGATTATTTTACTGTAGAATTAAGATTCTTTACAATTGGAGCGCGAGCTAGCATGTTAAAAAATCCCACAAAATTGAAGGAATTACCATGCAACGATCGGTGCCAGTTAAAGGGTTTGTTATCACTCGCACCGATGGTGGCGATGTTTCTTATCTGACGGAGAAGTTATACTGGGTAAAGCGCGGTACGGATGAGGCCCATAGCCCCTATGTTCATAGTCCGGAAGATATGGACTATATTTATTCCATGATACACTCGGGACGTTGGGATGTTTTTGCTCTTCCGGAAGAGTTGCATGCGGCGCAATGGAGCGCGGATAAGGGAACAAAATTGTCAGGCCGTAGTCAGCTGTTTGATATTAGGCGACTCACCCCCCAGAGATTAGCGCCTTAGACGATTTAAACTTAGTGGCTTTTGTTCTTCCATACAGTGCTGCTGCTCTGCTAAACATAGCCCATGAATCAAGTCATCACACGTTTTGCGCCGTCGCCGACGGGGAAGCTTCATATTGGTTCGGTGCGGACTGCGCTTGTGTGCTGGCTGTTCGCGCGGCATGCGTGCGGCAAATTCATCCTGCGAATTGACGACACGGACCTTGAGCGTAGCAAACAAGAATATACGGACGGAATTTTTTCAGACCTCACGTGGCTGGGGATGGAATGGGATCAACTCGAATACCAATCCGCCCGCACCGCGCGGTACGATGACGTCATTGCGCAAATGAAGGCCAAGGGCGATTTGTACGCCTGTTACGAAACGCCAACCGAACTCGACCTAAAACGCAAATCGCAACTGGCGCAAGGCAAGCCGCCGATTTACGATCGCGGCGCGCTACGCCTGGCCGACGCCGAGCGCGCAAAGTACGAGGCCGAGGGTCGCAAACCCCACTGGCGATTCAAAATGCGCGAGTCCGACATCGAATGGGAAGATAAAATCCGTGGCCATGTGCACTTTGCGGTGGCACAAATCAGCGACCCCGTGGTGGTGCGCGAGGACGGCCGCCCGCTGTATCACCTGTGCTCGGTCATCGACGATGCTGACATGAAAATCACGCACATCGTGCGCGGCGAAGACCACGTCACCAACACCGCGTCGCACATCCATATGTTCTTGGCGCTGGGCGCGCCGGTGCCGGAATTCGCGCACTTGCCGTTATTAGCGGATGCGGAGGGCGGCAAATTGTCGAAACGCATCGGTTCACAATCGGCGCAGGAATTGCGGGATAATGAGGGGCTGGAACCCATGGCGGTGCTGTCGCTGCTCGCCAAACTCGGCACGTCGGATCCCATCACGTTGCACCGCGATATCATGGATTTGGCACGCGAATTTGATTTCAGTAAATTTTCGCGCACGATGGCGCGGCTGGACATCCACGATATGTTCCGGTTGAACGCGCAATTGCTGCATGAAACCGATTACAAAACCATCCGCGCGAAGCTGTCGCCCATGGGATTGGATGACATCAGCGAGGCAACCTGGAATATCCTGCGCGCCAACATCACGCGCCTGTCGGATTTGCGCGAATGGAAAACCATTATTGCCGGGAATATCACACCCGTAATTGCGAATGACGACCGCGAATTTATTTCCGCGGCGCGCGCGGCGTTGCCGGATGGTGAATTAACGCCCGAAACCTGGGGCGCATGGACGACGGTGATCAAGGAAAAAACAGGACGTAAGGGCAAGACACTGTTTATGCCGCTGCGCCAAGCGATTACCGGCATGGATCACGGGCCGGAGATGGCGCCGCTTTTGCCGCTCATCGGCCGCGCGCGAGTCCTGGAACGCCTGGCGGCGTAATCATGAAAAATTAAAGGTTAAGAATGCCTAGGCACTGCAAAGGAGACTTTTGATGGCGTGCGCTTGCAATCTGACCGACTGTAAGCACAATGGAATTACCCGAGGTTCTTGAGGTATAAATTACTCTGCCTGGCTGCGTAACGCTCCATTCAATTATTCGCTCTCTGCCGCAGGCCAGGTCATCTATTGCGATACACATCTCAGGCCCATTTGTGTTAGTTGTTCCTTATATCCTCGTGGGAGCGGGTGATACCTTTTTCTAGGCGTAGGTTCATGGCCCATATTTTATCCCTTCAATGAGAAATAAAAAGGGCCGCCCGAAGGCGGCCCTTAGGAACATTTATTAACTACGCTGCACTTGCCGAACCGTCGTTGGCGGGTTCGCCGGCAACGGCAACGGGTTTGCGGATAAGAACTTCGGATAGTTTTTGCACCGCCAGTTCTTGGTCGATTTTCTCAATCGCCGCCACTTCGCGACCAAGGCGCTCCAGCGCGTTTTGGAAAATCTGACGCTCAGAGTACGATTGGTCGCCCGTTTCCGCGTTGCGGCGCAGGTCGCGCAGTACTTCGGCAATCGCAACCGGGTCGCCAGAGTTGATCTTTTGTTCGTATTCTTGCGCGCGGCGGCTCCACATCACGCGGCGGACGCGTGGGCGGCCGCGCATGGTTTCAATGGCACTCTTCATCGTTTCACGAGAAGACAACTGGCGCAGGCCCGAACCCGTCGCGCGGGTCATCGGCACCTTCAGCGTCATACGCTCGTGTTCAAAATTGATGCGGAAGAGGCGAACTTCTTGACCGCCGATCAATTGCGCTTCCACGCCTTCGACCTTGCCGACACCGTGGGCGGGATAAACCACCATGTCGCCGGTTTTGAAGGCGGGTTTTTCGCCCTTGGCTGGGGCAGGGGTGGCGCTTGCTTGGTTGTTGCCGTTGGCCGCAGATGAAGCGGTCGGGGTTTGGCCGGGTGCGCGGTTCTGGTTGCTAGGCAGGTTCGCGTTAGCAGCAGCTCGCACCATGGTCATTTTCAATGCGGACATAGCAGCGGATTGGACGGTGACGCTGGCCACGCCCGTGTGGGTCGCATTAGCGATTTTCACCAAGGTGCGTGCCATTTTCTTGTCCATTTTGGTAGGCTTTTTGCGGCTAACTTTTGGTTTTTTAACCGTAGCAACGGCCTGAGGAGCCGGAGCAGTGGCGGAAACGGGGGAGCTACCCGACTGTTTCATGGTTTTCACGGGTTTAATTGCGGTTTTGGGGGCGGTCACAGATTTCTTTGCCGATTTGCTTGGCGCAGTCGGTTTTTTAACCGCTTTGGAAACTTGTTTTGAAACAACCTTCTTTTTTAATGGGTTGGAAGCCTTTCCTGATTTAACATTTGAAGTTTTCTGAGCAGTTTTTGCTTTCTTTTTAACAGGCATATGGTTCTCCCATTGTAAAACGGTTGATGAAATCAATGGCAGCGACAATTCCTCACGTAACGGATGAAGGTCACCGCGTAACGTATTGAAAAACCACGTTTTTCAGATGGAAAACCCGGCCGGTCTGAATCCGCGCCGAATCTCTTTTCTGTGCCGTTGATTTACTATAGATATCACGTTTTTGGGCGTTTTTCAAACATATAATATAGTTTCATAAAATTTTAATGATTTTGAACTGAAATGTCATGTCAAAATGTACTTAGTGTGCAAAGAACCTTCAATACAGAATGGCAGCCTGTAAATCGAGTGGTTTTTTGAAAACCGGCAGGCAAAAACAGTCGCGCCTAATATAATATGGGGAACGAGATGTGGGAAATGACCCCGACGTCCTCAAAACCCCCTGGCACGGGTTTTGCATAGGGGTGGGACTATCTCCTTGCAAGGAACACCCCATGCCCGTAGCCGCTGCTCAATCCAATAATGCCGCTCAAAGTCCCGCCGCTGGCCTGATGGCCATGGTGGGCCAAATGAACCAGGCCGGGCAGGGGAACGCAGCAGCGGATAAATCGGGAAAATTATCAGATGCCGCGAGCGAGTTTCAGGCGTTGCTGCAATATATGTCAGGCCAAAATAACGGCACGCAATTGACTCCGGCGCAACTGGCGCAATTGCTGAACCAAAACGCGGGCCAGAATGCTCCGTCAGGCGCGGCCACGAATTTGAATACGCTGCTAGCGGGCGGACAAACACTTTCGGCGCAAGATCTGCTGGCCGCCGCACAACCCGCCGCCAATGGAACGAATGGGGCTGCGGCGACGGACGGGAGCGCGGACCCAACGGCGGCATTGATCGCGCAGATCGCGGCGTTGTTGCAGCAATATCCGCAGATACAGAATTTACTGGCCGGGCTGGCGTCGGGCCAATTGGACATGAAATCGCTGACCAGCGCGGTGAATGAACTAGCCAGCGGCGGAACGCCCGACTGGTCGAAATATAATTTCCCCGCGCCGGTGAAAGACGCGTTGACGGATATGGCGCAGCAACCCGGTGCATTGGCAGCGACGCAAAAAATGTTGGCCGCGTTGCAAAACGCTCCTGCTGTCGCGAACGGAAACATCAGCGTGGCAGGGCTCGCCGCGCAATTTGAAAAGATGTTGCAGGCGAATGCGGCGGCGATTCAAAACGCCGCGCAACCGGCGGCGAACGCGCAGGTTGCCAACACGAATAATAACGCCGCCCAGTCCGTTGCGAACGGACAGCAAGATAACGCCAAACAAAATGACCAAAACGGATTAGGCGAACCGGATGCAAATGCCATCGCCGCGCAAAATGCCAATGCGGGAACGGATCCCGATGCGCAATCGAATGCCTCGGCAAATAATTCTTCGGGGAACGCCGCGGGCGATCCATCGAGTTTGTTACAGGCCGCGGTGGATAAATCTGTTGCGGCTCCGGCGGTGCCATCGGCGCTCCCGCCCAGTTTCTCAAATTTAATTGCCAGCAGCGGCGTTGCGAGCCAGGTACAAACCGCCGCGGCCGGAGCGGCCAGCAGCATCACATTGTTGAACGCGGGCGGGACGCAGTCTTACGCCGCGCAGCAAGGGGCGCCATTGTCCGCGCCCGCGCTTTCGCCCGCGATGCAAGTTGCATTACAGATTCAGCAAAACGCGCAAACCGGCCAAAACACAGGGTTTAATTTACAATTGCATCCCGAAGAATTGGGCGCAATCCAAGTGAGTTTGAAATTCGAAGGCAACCGTGTGACGGCAAAAATTTCCGCGGATAAACAAGAAACCCTCGATATGATCAAGCAAGATTCGGGCGCGCTGAACAAAGCGTTGCAATCTGCTGGATTGAATAGTGATCAAAGCACGATGGAATTCTCGCTGAACCAAAGTTCGCAGCAATTCGCGCAAGCGAATAAAAATAATTCAGGCAACGATCAGTTTGGCACGATGCTTGCAGATAATAATTCAGGACAAACTCTATCGTCCGATCAGCCGCTGACGCAAATTGCGATGGTGGCGCCCGGTCGGCTCGATGTGAAACTGTAGGAGTGTTCGATGACCATTAGCGCATTAGCTTCCAGTCTGACCGCCAGTTCAACGACCAGCTCAGCGCTGAATTCATTGTCCGGTAACGAGCAAACGTTCCTGCAATTGTTGACCACACAGCTTCAAAACCAAGACCCCCTTTCCCCTACGGATACGAACACCTTCACGCAGCAGTTGGTCGAATACAGCCAGGTCGAGCAACAAATTGATACCAACACCAAACTCGATACGCTCACCCAGTTGCAGGTGAATCTGCAAGTGCAAAGCGGACTGAGCATGATCGGCAAAGATGTGCAGTTTGCAGGCAGCACCTTCAACTATCCAGGCACCGGCACGACGAACCTCACGTACAATTTACCGAGCGCGGCGGCGACCGACACCATCAACGTCACGGATTCGAACGGCAATGTTGTCTACAGCGCGCCAGGTTCTTTGGCCGCGGGCGACAACCAATTCGCATGGGATGGTTCGACCAACGAAGGCACCACAGCGCCAGCGGGGAACTACAATGTTGTGGTTTCTGCGGCGGACACGTCAGGCAACAATATCGCAGCGACGACATCCGTATGGGGCCAGGTTACCAGCATGGATGCCACCAGCAGCGACATTATGTTGATGTTGTCGGGCGGCCAATCGGTTTCTCTCGAAAACGTATCCAACGTCCAACCCGATCCAGGTACGTCCAACGCTTCTTCCAACTCTTCCAACAACGCATCAACCAACTAATCAACCACAGGAGTAAACCATGTCTCTCTTCGGCGCATTATTCACAGGGGTCAGCGCCCTTGATGCTCAAAGTAACGCGATGGCGATGATTTCCAACAACATCGCCAACGTCAATACCGTGGGCTACAAAGAAGTAACTGCAGGGTTCAGCTCGCTGGTGACCAGCTCTGGAAACTCCGGGCAATTTGCATCGGGCGGTGTGGATGCCCTGACCGACAACACCATTGATCAACAAGGCGTGCTGGAACAAACCAGCAGCAGTACAGACCTTGCGATCTCAGGCGCCGGATTCTTTGTGGTGCGGCCTGAGCCCAATTCCAGCTCGCCTGTTTTGTATACTCGTGCGGGTTCCTTCACCGAGGACAGCAGCGGTTACCTTCGTAACACTGCGGGCCAAGTGCTTTACGGCTGGCCGCTCGATGCGAACGGAAACATTCCATCTGCAAACTCAAATATTAACTCTCTTCAACCTGTGAACGTTTCGTTCCTAGGCGGCCAAACTAAACCCACGACCACGGCTACGATGTCGTTGAATCTGAATGCGGGTGACACAACGGTGAATGCGACGCCAAACAATAGCACCGCGCCGAACTTTACCCGCCAGGTGACCGTATTTGATAGCTTGGGAGCGGCGCAAACGATGACGCTCAATTTTTACAAAACCGGAACTAACACCTGGAGTATGGGCGTTACGGATGCCGCAACGCCACCCGATCAGCTTTTGCCGGTATCTACTCCCGCCGTTGTTGGGCCGCCCGCCGTGCCTGCCGCGAACATGGTTCCCGTGACGTTTAATACCGATGGTTCCATCGCGGATGTGAACGGGGTTGCCGCCACAACGCCGCTGGCCGTTGCTGGAGCCGCAGGGACCGGGATCAGTTGGGGTAATGGGTCATCGGCTACTCAGACCATCAGTCTAGACCTGTCGGGCCTTACCCAATATGACTCCGCATACAACGTCACCAGCATCAACCAAAATGGTGCCGCGTTGGGGTTAAACACTGGGGTGTCGATTGATAATAACGGAGTTGTTTCCGCGACCTTCAGCAACGGGACCACAGCCGCAGTCTATCAATTGCCACTGGCCACCTTCTCCAATCCAAACGGCCTGAGCGCCGCGAACGGAGACTCGTATTCAGCCGGTTCAGACTCGGGTGACTATAACCTGGTTCAAGCAAACTCAGCGGGTGCAGGTTCGATAAACGCCGACTCTCTTGAAACCTCCAACGTGGATTTGGGTACTGAGTTCTCCAAGATGATCGTGACGCAGAATGCGTATTCTGCGGGTACCAAGGTGATCACCACGGCCGACCAGATGCTCCAAGACTTACTGCAGGTGGTGCAATAACCGATTTGATGTGAGTTTGTCCCCCCCAGGCCCAGAACGGGCCGCTATACGAAACGCCCCGCCGTCCCCCGCGGGGCGTTTTGTTTGGTAATAATAAAATGAATTTATATGTAACCAGGTCGTTTATCAAAAATTAATGTTCGTGGCTTAATTTGGTGTGATACAAACGACTCCCCACTTGAACGGCATGCCATAGGAGAACCCTGCTCATGACCTACGCTGCTTATACCAAAACCCAAAACCGTACGACTGAATCGCCGCGCGATATTGAATATCGCCTGCTGGGCGCGGTGACGGCCGCGCTGCTAGAAGCGGAAAGCAATCCGCAGGTCGTGAACCGGATGGAGGCCGTGTGCTGGAACCGGGATGTGTGGGGTGCCTTGCGCATGGATATTAACCACCCCGAAAATGCGCTGCCGCAGGCGATTAAGGATAACCTGCTGGGTCTAGCGGGCTGGGTGCATAAAGAAACCACCCGTATTTTGCGAGGCGAAACGGATGAGCTGGACGGCCTGATCAGCGTGAATAAAAACATCATGGATGGCTTGAAACCCAAGGGTCGAAAGGCCCCTAACGATGGCGTGATTCAGGGAAATTAACCCTCCCTTAACCTTTCTAGGCTAACATGGACGATGGAGCGGGGAGAATCTCCGTGGGGAAGACGTGTCAGAAAGGCAGATAAGGCTAAATGACTTCGGCGACTAGCAGCTACGTCCCGTACATCCCAGGCATCACGGGTGTCTATGGGAGTACATCCGCGACGGCTGCCTACGCGATTATTAATAAAAATATGACCAAGGACACTCAACTGGTGCAAAGCGCGCCGGTCGTACAGGCGAACACCACCTATTTCGCCAATGCCGTGAAAGGCATGAAAACTGTCAATGACTTATTGAATGATCCGCGCGCGCTCGATTACGTGCTGACTGCATACGGTTTGGATTCCGACAGCAGCGAGATGGGGATCATCAAGGAAGTTTTAACCCAAGACCCCACCAATCAAGCTTCCTTGGTCAACCAATTAGCCGACCCGCGCTGGAAACAAATGGCGACGGATTTGAATCTCTATGCCAATGGTCTTAAAAATCTTCAGGGGACAACAACGACCCAAACCTATGACCCCGTGACCTTCAGTAACCAATATCTGCAATTGCAAAATCAGGATTCTACGGGCGATGACCAGGGCGATTATTATACCAACAACGCCACCGTGACCATCAATTCAACGAACGGTGATTTGCAAAGCTCGCAGGGTTATGATCTGATGGGGATCAAGCTTGATAACTTGGGGAATGATGAGCAACCCATCGGGCAAAGTGTTGCAAACCAAACACTGACCGTAAGTGTTCCAGCTTCTTCTGCCGATGGCGGCGGTCAGACCAACGTGACCGAAGCCTTTACCAACAACAACAACGGAACCTGGGATTGGAAAATCACGGATCCTAGCGGCAATGTGCTGTCGGACCAAAATGTGACCCTGACGTTTAATGCGGATGGATCACTGTCCACGATTAACGGCTTGTCCACACTGGACGCCAGCGGCAATCCCACCAATACGACGCTCAGCACGACGCTGAACTGGGCGGATGGTACAAGTAGCACGCAGAGCTTTGATTTCAGCCAAGCGTTCCAGCCCACTGTTGACGGTCTGACGGGTTATCAAACCTCAGATACGCGCCCCATCGACGTGAACTGGTTCAACGGCAGCAGCACGCCCACCACGACCATCACCCCCAACGCGGTTTTGAATTCCCAGCAGCAAATGGCGGGAAGCACGACCAGTTATTCCAATGTTCAATCCATCCCCAGCGACCAACCGAATGTTCAGGCTGCGGTGACCCAAACGCTGATCCAACAAGGCGATGGCTCCTGGGATTGGAAAGTCACCAACAGCGATGGCACGGTGCTATCCGACCAGAATTTGGCTTTGACGTTCAATAGCGACGGCAGTTTGGCCACTGTAAATGGTAGCTCCACCACGACACTAAGCCCGACGCTGACCTGGGGGGATGGCGGCACCACGACCCAAAGTTTTGATCTGGGTGCGCTGGTAAGCACATCGGATTTCTCGGAAAACGTCAACGCAATTGATAATATCGGCATTTCCCGTGCGCTCACATTAAACTATTCCAAAATCAGCAACACGCAAAATTTGTGGCAGGTGAATGTCGTCGATGGATTGACGGGGAAAACCGCTACGAGCACGGACGTGCTGTTTAACAGCAACGGCCAAGTGCAAAGCGTGGGGCAGTATAATGCCTCTACGGGGGTCATCACTGGAACCGACGGCAGCCCCGATGCTACCTCCACGACATTTAATGTGACCTGGGGGAATGGGAACGGAACGTCCAACCTGACCCTGGATCTCAGCAGCCTTCAAAGCAACAACGCCATTAGTCAAGAATTGCAGCCTGTTAAAACGGATAGCGTGGCGCTCGGCGCGCGGCAAGCGGTGAATATCGGTCAAGATGGAACCGTGAGCGCGGTATACGCCAAGGCGGATGGAAGCGGTAATGTGACCATTCCGCTGTACCGTCTGGCGGTGAATAATTTCCAAGATGCGGGCGGATTGCAAGCGTTCGGTTCTACCGGCTATTACACCGCCGGACCAAGTGTCGGAACGGATACCGTTCAGCCGCTGGGCGCACAGGCAGACTCGTTCGGAAATGTTTTGCCGGACCAAGCGGGAGACCTCACCAAAAACCCGACGACCACGACGACGACCAACGAACTCACCACGCTCGAAGGCAAATACGATCAAACCGTTCTGCAAGAAGCGGTGGGTCAGGATAATCCAGCGGTGCGTTATGCGTTGTACTTTGCGCAAAGCGCGCCCACGATTACCAACGTAGACGGTATCATCGCCGATGCGGTAGATACCTCCTTTGTGGAAACGACGTTTGGAATTCCGCAGGCGATCTCTGAGCAATCCATCACCACACAAGAGCAAGTTTTCGGCAGCAGCGTGAACGTGAAACAATTGACCAACAAAACGTATGTCAATCAGTTGATCAGTCAGTTCCTGGCGGCCTCGGATGCCGAAGGAGATCCTGGAAGTTCTGTTTCCACCAACCCGGCCGTGACATTGGTCACCAATGGCGTGGCGGGCACCAGCGGCACCGACCTTTCCAGCAGTCTGTTGAGTTTCGTCGGACAGAATATCAATACACTAGCATGACATGACATCCGGCTTGGCGAAAGCGAGTTAGTGCGGTATTCTTCCGCCGCAAACACTAGAACAGTGAGGATCTGATGTCCGTCTGCTTGATCGTTGATGATAGCCGTGTGATCCGCAAAGTGGCACGCCGGATCGTGGAAGACCTGGGCTTCGTATGCGAAGAAGCCGAGGATGGCCAGCAGGCGCTGAATTTCTGTAAGAAACAATTTCCAAAAGTCATCACGCTGGATTGGCAGATGCCAGTGATGGATGGCATGACGTTTTTAAAGACGTTGCGCGCGCTGCCCGGCGGAGACGCGCCCATTGTCATTTTCTGCACCACGGAAAACGATATATCCAAGATTCAAGAGGCTATCACGGCTGGCGCGAACGAATACATCATGAAGCCGTTCGATGCGGAAATTGTTTCCGAAAAATTCTCTCAGGTTGGTTTGATGAATGGGTCGGTAGGGTAGGTCGATGACGCTGCGTTCCGACGATTTTCATTTTCTTTCCAACTTGCTCAAACAGCAATCGGGATTGATCGTCGGCGAGGATAAAATTTATTTGCTAGAATCGCGACTGACGCCGCTCGCGCGAAAATTCGGCCTCAATTCGATCGAGGAGATTTGCGTTCGCTTGCGTGGAGTGGGGGACGCAAAACTATCCGAAGCCGTTGTGGAAAGTATGACAACCAACGAAAGTTCATTCTTCCGTGATACCAAACCGTTTGACCAATTCCGCAGTGTGGTTTTGCCGATGTTACTGGAAAAAAACGCGGCGAAGAAATCACTCCGCATTTGGTCAGCCGCATGCTCAAGCGGGCAGGAAGCGTATTCACTTGCGATGATTTTGCAGGAGCAGGGAGTGAAACTCGCGGGATGGAAAATCGAGATTGTCGGCACGGATTTGTCGAGAGAAATGGTGGAGAAATCCAAGGAGGGGGTTTATTCACAATTCGAAGTGCAGCGCGGCTTGCCGATTCAAATGCTGGTGAAATATTTCCGACAAGACGGGGACAAATGGAAAATTTCTAACGATCTTAAAGAAATGCTTACGTTCCGTACGTATAATTTGCTATCCGATTTGACCGCGCTGGGCATGTTTGATGTTGTGTTTTGCCGGAACGTGCTGATCTATTTTGATGCGCAGACAAAATCACGCGTGTTGGATGCCGTTGTCCGCTTGATGCTGCCTCACGGCGTGTTGTTTTTGGGCGGGGCAGAAACGGTGCTGGGTTTGAGTGAGAAATTCAAACCGATGGAGGGTCAGCGCGGCTTATATGTTCTAGCTTCGGGGCAGCATAGCAGCAGTTATTCGGCCGCATCATCGGCTGCGGCTACGGGGTAGCTTTTATTTTTCGCCAGGCCGCAACATTTTTCTGGTGCTGCTCAAAACTTTCTGCAAAGGCATGCCCGCCGGTGCCATTCGCGACGAAATAAAAATAATTGTTTCTCTCAGGGTGGAGTGCGGCGAGCAAGGACGCTCGGCCGGGATTGTTGATGGGTGTCGGCGGCAATCCATCATGCACATAGGTATTAAAGGCGTGCGGATTTTGTAGGTCGGCGAGGGTGAGTGCTCGGCCCAGCGGTCCGGCCCCTTCATTGATTCCATAGGACACGGTGGGATCGGCCTCGAGACGCATGGGCAGCGCAAGGCGGTTCAAATACACGCCCGCCACGCGTGCGCGTTCATCGCGTTTGGGCGTTTCGGCCTCAACAATACTTGCCAGTTTTACCCAATCCTGCGGCTCGGGCAGGGGATAAGCGACCCCGCGCTCCGGCCAATGCGCAGCGATGAAGCCGGACATCGCTGTTTCCATGCGGGTGATGATGCTGCGACGCGACTGCCCACGCGTAAAATTATATGTGTCTGGCATCAATGTGCCTTCGGCAGGAATGACTTGAATATCGCCCGTTAGAAATTGGTTTTCTTGGAGCGCCGCGACAATTTGTTTACTTGTCCATCCTTCAATAACGGTAATTCTTCGGATTAGAATTTCTCCCCGTGCAAATTTCTGAATAACTTGCAGCAACGGAACATATATATCAAACGCGTATTCACCCGCTTTTATTTTTTGGCGGTTGCCGGTGACAGTGATAAAACTTTCAAACAACCATTCATTGGAAATGACGTTCGCAGTTTTTAGTGCTGTCGCCGCACCGGATAATCCCGCGCCGGGTTCAATTAAAACGGTGGTGCCTTGTGTTAGAGGCCCTGGGCTGGCGACCCAATAACCGAATAAAAACCCACCGGTGGCCAAAAGAAACCACAAACACAGAAAGAAAATAAAATTGATAAACCGCGGTGGCGATTTATTCTGCATTAAGCAACTGCCCGAAAGACGAGCGAGGCGTTCGTGCCGCCGAACCCGAATGAGTTCGAAAGCGCCACGCGGATTTTCCGTTGCTTGGCTTTGAGCGGCGCAAGATCAATGCCGCGGCACGCTTCAGACGGATTATGTAAATTCAATGTGGGCGGAGCGACTTGATCGCGGATAGCGAGGATGGAGTAAATCGCCTCAGTTGCACCGGCCGCGCCGAGCAAATGGCCCGTTGCGGATTTGGTGGACGACACCGTAACTTTATCCATGGCGGGACCGAACAACCGTTTCATCGCGCCGATTTCGATTTCATCGCCCAGCGGCGTTGATGTGCCGTGCGCGTTCACGTAATCAATCTCTTCGGCATTCACGCCCGCGCGGCGCAATGCGTTTTTCATGGACAAAAACGCCCCGCGGCCTTCGGGGTGCGGTGCGGTGATGTGATACGCATCGCCCGACATGCCGTAACCGATGATTTCGGCATAAATTTTCGCGCCGCGTTTTTTCGCATGCTCGTATTCTTCCAAAACCACCGCGCCCGCGCCTTCTCCCATCACGAAACCATCGCGACCTTCATCATACGGACGCGATGCCTCGGTCGGGCGATCGTTGTACGAAGTTGAAAGCGCCTTGGCCGATGCAAAACCCGCAATCGCCAAGCGGTTCACGGCGGCCTCGGCGCCGCCCGCGACCATCACATCCGCGTCTTCAAGCATAATCATCCGCGCGGCATCGCCAATCGCGTGCGCGCCGGTGGAGCAAGCCGTCACCACCGCATGGTTGGGGCCACGGAAATCATGACGGATGGAAACTTGGCCGGAAATTAAATTGATCAGCGCGGCGGGAATGAAAAACGGCGACACGCGGCGCGGACCTTTTTCCACCAATACTTGCGTGGTTTCATAAATCTCGCCAATGCCGCCAATGCCGGAGCCCATCAACACGCCTGTGCGTTCACGCGCTTCGTCATTCGGGGGCACGTAACCGCTATCGCGAATAGCTTCTTCCGCCGCCGCGATTCCGTAGTGAATGAATAGATCGTTTTTGCGCTGGTCTTTGGGAGGTATGACCGCATCCACATCAAATTCACCGGGCGCAGTGCCGCGCGGGATCGTGCCGGCGATTTGCGCGGCTAGATCGCTCACGTCAAAATGCTCAATCCGGCGAATGCCGGATTCGCCCGCGATCAACCGGCGCCAAACATGTTCAGCGCCGTAACCGAGCGGAGACAGAATCCCAATGCCAGTGACAACCACGCGGCGCGTCATGCGATGATTCCTGTGCTAAAAGCCAAGGAAATGGCGGCCCTACGCCGCCTGTGCGTTCTGATTGATGAAGGAAACCGCATCACCCACCGTGCGGATTTTTTCCGCAGCGTCATCGGGAATTTCCACGCCAAATTCTTCTTCAAATGCCATCACCAATTCAACGGTGTCCAGGCTGTCCGCGCCCAAATCATCCACGAAGCTCGCTGCCTCAGTTACCTTGGCTTCTTCGACGCCCAAATGTTCAACGACAATCTTCTTAACGCGGGCTGTGGTATCGCTCATGTTTTAATCCTCTGTTTGGTTCAAGCCAGGCGTTTATAGCGCGCCCGGGACCCCTCCGCCAAGCAAAAAAATGCATGCCGGAAGAATCGGCCGGACCCTAAAGGAACCCGGATAAATTTGCAAGCCTGAGGTGGGTTATGGTTCAGGTGCTCCAAGCGGAATGGGTGTACTTCCGGGCGGCGGGACCTGAGGGGGAAATAGTGCATTGATATTTCTCTGAAGATACATATCTCCGGCCGCCAGAGCTTGCACCTTTTCCATCAAAGCTCGGTCATTACAAGCAGCTTTCAGCGCTGCCTCAGTCGCGGCATTTAATTGAAGACCTTCTGCCATAAATGCAAAAGCGGTGATAATCAAATCCACGCCTTCGGCCTTGATGTTAAAACTGTCAAATGAAGCGTCGCCATTGGCCCGCGCCGCCCGTTGCATATTTCTTGCGCCTTCAACGAGAGCCTCAGCCGTATGATCTGTTGCCTTTGTCGCGGTTAACCTGGTTTGTGAGTAAGTAACGGTATGCCGCTCCGCCCCATAAACGTAATCAGGATTATTCAGGCGTTGGTAATGGAATATGCTTTGAGTGGGCGTGTGGTGGACTTCCTGCAGGTCGGTAGAACGAGGGAAGTATGCACCATTGCCGTAACGCCGCTCAGCGCTCGCCTCGGCTACTATATTCAGGTACCAAGTGTGTTCGCGCTCATCAAGTTCGGGATGGAGTCCTATGTTTTCCGCAGAACAAAATGCATTGGCAGCGTCTAACTGATCTTGTGTTGGAGCGCCGTGATTGTGCCGGTCATGGGTGGCAACATAGGAGAGTCCAGTGGACTCATTTATATGGTAACACCGCTCACCTTCATTAATTCCTAATATATTAAAGAATTCATTGATTTTTTCTTCGGCGTCGGCTGCTGTCGTGCCAATAGGAAGTACTAAAACCCAAATTGGGTTTTTGGGGGTAGGCAAAGCCTCATCCAAATGACAATTATTAACAAAATGTCCCCCCACGTTCCAAAATAACTCGTTCGATTCGTAAAACCTTCCCGTCCTTACGTTGAGGCTATTGGGATCGTTTCTCGGCCGGGTGGGTACGCCGCCGCCGGGATCAATAATGATTGCGGCGGCAGAGGAACCAGACGTGTCAACGGGAGGATTCCCCCCGCCATTTAGATCATCCTGCTGAAGTCGAGGAGGGGACCCAGGTGGCAAAACATATGTCATGGTTGTATCAAAATCGTCGAATGGAAGAACAGGAAGGTCTTCGGGCGGAATAAGAACCGTACGGCTGCCATCCGGGCCTGCGGAACTGACGATGCCCGCATCCTCCATGTCTGCAAGCAGGTCCCTGAATATGTCGTCAAATCCCTGATAACCATAACTAGTTTCGCTGGTCAGGTTCAAAAGGCCATGATAAATATTAGCGTCTTGGGTTCGCAAGTCATCCGGATCACACGTACGATTTTTTATCGCGTAAAATACAGCTCGCGCGTACAGCCTATCATATTCTGGCTTGCAGGTGGTGTATCGAAGATCGTTGCCCGACATAATTCTTCCCTTACTTTCCAATATATTAATATAAGTATAATCCATGACG
>Ga0206797_1064_pt1 | contig 22220 bp, 25 predicted proteins | sample Alteio_BWOrgCont_69_FD_152894 | JGI IMG/M metagenome (GOLD analysis project Ga0206797, IMG submission 152894) | Enriched cells from forest soil in Barre Woods Harvard Forest LTER site, Petersham, Massachusetts, United States -... | ecosystem: Environmental > Terrestrial > Soil > Temperate forest >...
GATAAGAAGCCACCCCGCTTCTGTTTCAATTGGCGGACAGCCACCACCTAAGAAAAGCTCCTCAAATTCAAAATTGGGAAGGAGTACTGTATTCTTCCCCATTTCATAAAAACTTTTCTGCCAGTAGTGAGCAGTAAGCTGGTTAAAGTCATCAAAAAATAGTATTTGAATGCCTGGAGAAAATCGGTATATGAGCACGTACTGACCATTAATTTTACGAGGAAAAATAAATGAATCTTTTTCCCAGAGTAATGTGTCACGCCAGGCATGCGCCTTTCCTGGGGTATAACAAAAGCCTTGGTAGAGATTACTAAATTCTCTCTGTGCACATACCACACCCACCTCTTCATAGGTAAGTTTTGAAGAAATAAGTGTTTGTTTTGTAAAGTGAGGAAGTGTAGTGGCTGTAGCATAGGCAACCTGGGCATCAAAGCCGTCATAGACCACATAAAAAAGGTAGTACGTACCCTCGCAATATACTAATCTGGGATCTTCTAGGCCATGTTGCTCAATAGCGTGCTCAATTTTTAAAATAGGCTCAGGGGCACGATATATGAGCTGGTTATCCTTAAACTGTGCATAGCCAATAGATGAATAGTTCCCCGGTGCTACAGCGCGGTACACCATATGCACAATGCCATCCTCCAAAACACAGCCCGGATTAAGAACGGCTTGAGACTCAAAGGAGTGATTACTTGCTCGCAAGAGCACGCCCCGATTTATGATTTCTATCATACCGTCAGTATATGATATCCCCCTCTGATTACTAGCAAGTAGCGCCCGTTGCTTGAGCTAAAAGGTAACAAACAGTGCTTTCAGCTCCTGCATTGATTGAAACTCCGTGTTGGTCAATACCATCCAAGCAGCGGTTTCGCTCTGCATCAATAAGTGCTTCATTGGCACTATTGTTTCCCCAAAACCAGCTTAAATAGAGATCTGCTTCTTTTTTATATTCTACTTCTTTTGTTAACTCGTATGCTTTCATGTTTGCAAGAACTTGATAGGCAGGATCAATTGGTTGTTGAGAATGGAGTGTTTTTGTGCCCCCCCGCTCATACCAACCTTCATTACCAATAGCCATTGGTTTTTCATTGTGCTTACAGACCTCATTAAGGAAATTAAGCATGGTTGTTGCTACTTCCTGGCACTCATGTTTTTGGAAAGCTTCCGCAGCAGCTAGGAGAGCCAGCGGTACAATGGCATTAGCATAGGTAAGTGTGACCTCCGACCATGGCCAGCTTGCTGTAGCGTGTTTTTTGTAACTACTGAGTAAGTGTTCAGTAAGAGTCTGGGCAAACTGTTCATCAACAATAACTGCGCCCAATAAGGTGTAGGCGTAGGTACGTAAGTGATGCATGTTTTCTAAATGACTTTTAAGCAAAAGTGCTACCCTTTGTGCCTGTTCAACCGCAAAACCTTGCTGAATACAGGAGGCAACCGCCCAATAAGCTTCTCCTAAGGCATCGGGAGAAATGGGATGATTCACTGGTTGTCTTTTAGCATCAAAAAAATTTACCGGCTCTTCATATGAACAGCAAGCTGTCTCAAGAAAGTTCAAATACGTTTTAGCTAAATTTAGGTCTGAATACTGAAGTGCAACTAGTAAGGCACGGGCAGCGTCATCAAGTGCGTAGCCTTTAGCTCTATCAATTTCAATTCCTTTACTATGTTGCCAGATACTAAAACTATCGGTGAGAAACTGAAGATAGGAAAGATTAAGCGTTTTCATGAGTAAGAGTTGCTGAAGAGAAAATACCGTACTTCTTCTCCAAAACCCTGAAGAGGATGAGGTACCGCTCTGCTACGCGTGGCCACGACATTTGGCGCCCAAGCATATAGGCACTTTTCTCTAATTCTTGTTGCAATTTTGGATGGTCAAATATGTTTATTATTGCCTCAGAAATAGCATCGGAATCTCTAAATGCTACTAATAATCCTCGCTGATGAGCAAGCATTTCTTTTGCGTAAGTATACGGAGTAGAAATACAGGCCTTACCTAAGCCTAGTGCATATGCCAACGTACCTGATGTAGTCTGTTGTGCATCAAGGTGTGGGGTAAGGTAAATATCGCAGGCATCGTAATACGTAAGAAGCCGTTCAAGCGGTAAATATTCATTAATAAACATAAGGTGGTTGGTAACGCCCAATGTTTCAGCCCTTTTTCGCAAGCCATTTCGATACTGCTCCCCTTCACGCTTTAAGATCTCCGGATGTGTTTGGCCAGCAATGACAAAAAGAGTGGACGGATACTGCGCAATAACCGCCGGCAATGCCTCAATAACATAATCCGCACCTTTGTTTGGATTAAATAAGCCAGTCATGAGCAGTATTCGCTTATGCTCCCATCCGTAGGTTTTTTTATACGCCCTAACCGATTTGGGCTGATCAGCCACACCATGGTGAATGACCACTACCTTTTCTTCAAAAATACCGTAATCTTTTTCTAGACGAGCCTTAGCATCAGGAATCATTGCCACAACTACCTCTGAAATTTCAGCCAAACGGAAGAGAATGCTTTTTTGTAATTCCGTAGGATGAGTAAGTATGGTGTGAAACGTGGTGACAATTGGCTTTGTAACATGCGCCAAGAGGTGAAAAATATAATCGCCATCTTCGCCACCAAAAAGACCAAACTCATGCTGAAGACAGATTACCTCAGCATCACTTTGATTAATAAAACGGGCGGCCGCTTCATATGAAGCCGGATCATTTTTCTCAATTGTGCATTGCACTTCCGATGGATAAGCGTAGGTTTCACCACTTTCATCATTCATCGCTACAATACCTACCAAATTTTCAGGATTCAGGTCATTAATAGCTTTCGTCAGGTCTTTGGTAAACGTTGCAATGCCACATTTACGTGGAATATAGCTGGAAACAAACAAGAGCTTTACAGGGTGCTGATACGTATCGAGGATCTTATTGAGTTTACTCAAGGGAAGAATCTAAAGATTGAAATAATCAGCTCAGGAAAGCACACTATACCAGATTTACTCTTCTTATGTTTGAATTACCTGTGAATTCAAGCAAATATTCATCCCGCTTGCTACAATGGCGTCATGCTGAAGGATCTCCACCGACACCGTTGGCGTTGGTATATTCTAGGGACACTTATATTGGCCACGTACCCTATAGTGGTTAGTTTTACTATCTTAAGTAGCAGCTTAGGCAATCTTCTTAGTGGTACGGAACAACTTCAAGAAGCTCGATCGCTCTTAGTACGAAACCCTGTACTTGCTCAAGAACATTTTACCCAAGCACAAGCTACATTAAACTCTAGCTTGGTTTTACTTCAAGAAGCACCCTGGTACACCCAACTTCTCACTCCACTTCCACCATTTAGATGGCAGGTACGCCTCATTAAAGCCACTCAGGCGCTTGCTGAGAGTGGAACCATTACCAGTGACCTTCTAAAAAATTTTCCTCCTCTAGAAAAAACATCAGACCCCTCTACATTACTGAGCCAGACTTCAACTAAATTTTTCCAGTGGTATAACATTAATACTGAAAACATCCAGCTACTTGATATGCAAATAAATATAGCGAATACCCAATTGCAGGGTGTCCCTAATTGGATAGTTCCGGGGAAAACAGCCGAAGTATACAGCCTAAAAGATGAAGTTCAAAAAATTGCCACAACACTTCCTTCTATTGAAACGTTAGTTGATGGTACTCAGACAGCATTTGGCGCCCACGACACATCTCCCCACACCTTTCTAGTGCTGTTTCAAAATGAAAATGAGCTTCGCATGAGCGGCGGATTCTTTGGCTCTTTTGCCACTATTACCGCTAGCGGTGGAACTATTCGCCAGTACACCTTTGGAAAAAATATTTACTTATTAGACAACCCTTATACAGCGGCACACCCAATAACACCACCCCCTCAACTTGCCACTATTACAACAGCCTGGGGATTTCGTGATAGCAATATTGGTGCTCCAGGTTTTTTAACTGACTATAGCCCGCAAATTGCTCAATTCTATACCAATGAAAGTGGCCAAAAAATAGACGGGACTATCTACATAGGTGTCTCCGTTTTGGAAGACATCTTGAATATTACAGGCCCTATTACACTGCCTGATATTGGGCCAGTAACTGCCAGCACTATTAGCACTACTCTTACAAAATATGTAGAGCAAGATTACTACACTAATACCACCAATAAACAAATTGACCAACCAAAATCTATCCTTAACAGCCTCATTCCTTTACTTCTAAATAAACTTCGCAGCCAGCCTCATGCCTTAGAACAGTTAGTGCCAAAACTACAAGCTAGTGTTGCTGCAAAAAATATTAGTTTCTGGAGCAGCAGTACCAGTTTTCAAAATGATCTTAATCAGTTCCTGCCGATAGACAGCCCACAGCCTGGAAATTGGTTGAAGATTGTCCAAAATAATATTGGCGGTTTAAAATCTTCTCGGTCTGTCTACCAGCAGGTAACTATAGAATCGCATACAAATCTGTTTCAAGACTCAACTAAGTATGATGTAACTATTACACGCACACATGAAGGTACAGGAGCCTGGCCTGACGGTGAAAACATCAATTATAGTGAAATCTACCTGCCACCAGCTGCAGTGGTGACTCAACTTCCACAGAATAGAGGTGGTCAAAGTGCTCTTACTATTGCTGACCAAAAAGCATTGGGAACACTCAATAAACAATGGACTACCACAGAAACAGATACCTCATCTTGGAAAAAAATAAGTTTCTGGAGCACAACCAATGTTGCTGAAAAAACTACCTACAACCTCAGCTATACGCTACCCAATACCGATACGTTCAATCAAAATCTTCTCTACCTAAAAGAAGCAGGGAGCACTCACGAAACCCTCATTGTAAATGGAACCTCATACTCAGTTGCCAGTAATATTACCGCACCGCTCTAAGGGTCGCCAACGGCATTTTTTTGTGCTAGAGTAGCTGAAGTTTGGAAGGGTGGCAGAGTGGTCTATTGCAACGGTCTTGAAAACCGTCGGACGAAAGTCCCGAGAGTTCGAATCCCTCCCCTTCCGCCAACATTTTCGAACAGAATAAAATAGGCTTTTGAAGCCTATTTTTTAATTACATTTACTTTACCTACCTTAAACTTCATAATTAACTTAATCATTCATTCATATATATTCAATGTACAAAGCAAAGGGGTTTACACTTATTGAGGTTATCGTTGTGGCAGCAATTGTTCTTGTACTTGGAGGAGCCGTGCTCTATGAGCACAATCAAATAAAGACTACACCAACCCCTGTTGTGGCTACTGCAAGTCCTTCGTCATCACCAACTCCCAATCCAACTGCTGGGTGGTCAACGTATAGTGACACTTCCTTTGGGGTATCGTTTAGTTATCCAAGCACGTGGACTGCATCTAAGACATCTTCAGGCGCTACATTCCTCAGCCCAGAGGCAGTGACTGCTGAAAAAACTGGTGTTGAAAATTCACAGGCGGATAGCTTGACTGTCAACTTCTATGCATCGTCAAAGGACCTCCCCACAAGTATGGGAGCTGCATCAGGTGCAGACTCGCTAGTTGATTGGCTCAATAGTCAAAAAGGAAGCGCTGCCGTACAAAGCTTTAGCGAACAAAGTACATCACTTACTAACTACGGTTCATCCCCGTTGTACACTGCAACTATAGGATTACCTGGCTATGATTTCTATCTTGAAATTAGTAATAAAGATTTTGATTTTTTTAATAGTGGATCAACTCCACTGACCGACACTGACCAAAACATTCTTCAGTCAATAAAAGTTACGCAGTAACTAGTTAAAATCAAAGTAATATCTAGCTCAAACTAGCTGTATATATTCGAAAATCATTCCACTGCCCCCGCCAAAAAATAACAGTTATCTGGCAAAAAACAAATCGGATAGGTAGAGCATTGCTCTTTCCATATAAATCCTCAATTGTTTTTTGCCAGATAACTGTTATTTTTTGCCTTCAGGATTGACAATCTAACCTGAAGTTGATATTGTTTCGGCGGCTCTTGGAGGTTCTAGAAAATTGAAAGTAAGAAGAAGGGACTGGTGGCCAAAAGCCTTCCAGGCATACCGTTCAAGATTTGGTATTAGTCAGGCCGGGATCCACTTTGTTGTTATCACAACAGCGGAAACGAACAAGGCTGATCACTCACTTCCCGACGCTGATGGCGTTAATCGCGTCAAGAATGGCATGTACGCAATCAGTGCGCAAAATGTCAATGGCGCCGTTCTTGGCTACTATCCTGACGCCAACAACAGATCTCTATCTGACAAGTATGCTAAGTGGATTGAAAATCACTATCCTAATTATTTTCAGCGAATAGTATTAGTGGGTGGTACAGGGAATAACACCGTTTGGGATATCACCAGCCAAGCAGATTGGTTCACTAAAAACGTCCCAGCTGGTAGCATCATTGGCTTCCCCAGCGATTGGTGGCATACACGACGAGTGGCACTCACTCTGTACTCAATGGGCTACGAGGTGGTCTGGCTAACAAGCCAAGACACCATGAATCGCAAGGTATGGAAAGAAAACATTCTTTTCCTTATGAGCTGGATAGACCCACGCTGGGAAGGATTCCTTGGGAAAATTTTGGGCATACTTGCTCAAAAGGAAGCCGACAAGTACAAAGCATCTACACAATCATCGGTTGCTCAGACATCCTGAGCGACCTTTTTATTACCGTAACTGATGTGTGCCTGTAGGAACTGTGGGTCGCATAGCTAAATCAATAAGGCCTGCAATAGCCCAACCTATTAACATAATAACCAGTAAGGCTACTAAAGAAGCAGACTCAAACGTTCCACCACTAACCACAGGATTCCTAAAAATACCGTCAAAAAGATGCACCAATGGATTGCTTGCACCATAAATAAAGGAAGCAAATCCCGTATTATTAGCACCAAACAACAGTAGGACAAACCGTATTCCTACCAGCAGCTCTAACAAGCTGGTAATGTACCACACAGTGTTAGTAACACGAAGCGCATACAGCTCTGTTTGTTCAGAGGGCAACGCAACATGGCGTTCCTTTTCAACCACATGCACACTTCCATCTACAGGATCAGTCTCAGTATATTTTTCTCGAATTTCCATAAAACCCCCTCAATTAGAATGTAATGTTTTTAGTATCTCTTGAAGAAATGAAGTCTCCATGAACCTCATGCTATACTGGGTTTATGGAAAATCCTCAAGAAGAATTACTGGCAACTTGGGAAGAAAAAGCTGGTGAAAAAAGTAGCATTCCGCAGAACATTTTTTTCTCTGTTATCATTGGCGTGGCGCTTCTTATTATTGGCTCAATCTTAGTGGGTTTCTTTACAAAAAATTGGACCTGGTACTTGGCTGCAGCGGTAATTGTTTCAGCAACGGCGGCAATTATTAGTCAAGCAAAACATAGTACAAAATCCCGTGAAATTACTATAACCAACCTTCGCATTGTGGTAGATGAACGTTCTTATGCCATTAGTGACATGGCGGGTTTCTGGCTTGAAAAACAACATGATCTTCTAGTGATTACTTTTGAACAAAAGCAGCGTGCCCTCTTACCGCTTACCTGTTACTACCAAAATGAAAACGTGAATGAAGTAACTGAACTACTCACCCAAGTACTGCCCGAGGTTGATGCTCGTCCTGAACACTTCACTGATAGACTTAATAGTTACTTTCACTTTTAAAAAATTCGGCAAAAGTGCTTTGAAACTGGAAAGATGAGGTTAGACCTGCTAACCTATATTAAGCGCCTGGAGAGGTGGCTGAGTGGTCGAAAGCGGCACACTGCTAACGTGTTGTACGGGAAACCGTACCCAGGGTTCGAATCCCTGCCTCTCCGCCAGAGAAAAGAAGTGTTACAAGAAAACAAATCGGATAGGTAGGGCATTGCCCTTTCCATATACATCCTCAATTGTTTTCTTGTAACACTTCTTTTCTTTTGTGGAACGTGTAAAGGGATTCGAGCATAGCCTTTTAGTTAAGCTATTACTTGCCTTTTCAGGTTGCAGCGTGTAGTGTCATCACAAGATCTTCATTTTTAGCGCGTATGAACCGATCGTCCAAGTATCTCTCCAATATTCCACTTCTGGCTGGCCTTGCTTCAGTCCTTTGGGTTGTGGATGGAATACTTCGACGTGATATTACCGCCTCAGTACATCCGCTCACGATTGTTTTTTATGAATTCCTGGTAGGAACGCTCCTTATTATTCCTATTGCTGGTACTAGTTTCTTTAAAGAAAAACCTACTATAAAAGAGCTCTTAGTAGTTACTGCCCTTTCCATACTAAGTGGGCCTGTGGCAGTAGGGCTTTTTACCTATGCCCTCTTTCAGGGTGGTACTACTTCGTTTAGTAGTATCTATGTCCTACAAAAACTCCAGCCTTTGTTTGCAGTTTTCTTTATTTGGATTGTCAGCAAGCGTAAACTTCATTCCCATTTTTTTGCCTATGCTTTCCTTGCATTAGCTGGCACTTTTCTTCTCATTACTAGTCAAAGTCTTATCACTATGCAATGGCAGCTAAGTTCAATGTTAGGAAACTTAGCCGCACTAGGTGCTGCTTTTGCCTGGGGGGTATCAGCTTTATTTTCATATAGCGCGCTGAAAGAAAATTCGCACCAGTTTGTTACTATCTCAAGATTCTTCTGGGGTTGTCTTTTCTCTTTTTTGGGACTTCTGTTTTTTGTTCATCAACCACTTATACACGTGCTTACGCTTCCACAACCAAAAGATGCTGGATTTGTTATTGTCTTGGGAGTGATCAGCGCACTTATTTCTTTCATCATTTACTTTAAAGCGCTTCAAGAAGCATCCAGCTTAACCACCACCTTCTTAGAGCTACTTTACCCTCTTCTGGCATTAGTAGCAGACCTTGCAATTTATCACCATGTTCCAGATTTCTTACAACTCCTGGGCATGACAACCATTCTATTTGCCACAATTAAAATTAATCGCCTCCACAACTTTACTGATCTCAATGAGATCTAGCCCCCTCTATGAATAAACAAGTGTTAGTTAGCGGAATTGGTGCCCTTATCATTGCTCTTGTTGCTGTCATTATTTACATTCTCAGCGGTGGACAAGGTAGCCAACCAATTATTTCGGACTATGCAAGCTGTGCCAAAGCGGGCAATGCTACCGTTGAATCATACCCGGCAGAGTGCACAACAAAAGATGGGCGAACTTTTATTCAACCGGCTGCAACAGAATCTGATACCACAGCCCTGCCTGCATATTAAGTCTCTCTAGTTAGCGTCTGCCTTTGCTATTTTTGCGGCCAAGTTACTAGCCCGAAGGAGGGAGTCAAAGGTACCAGCGTCGGTCCAATCACCCTCAAGCACCTGGAATCGCATAGTACCCTGTTTAATGTAAGCGTTATTTACATCGGTAATTTCTAACTCTCCTCGTCCAGAAGGCTTCAATGTACGAGCAATCTCAAACACAGTGGCATCGTACATATAGAGGCCAGTAACCGCCATACTAGTCTTTGGGTCAGTAGGTTTTTCCACAATACCGACAATTTTTTCACCATTAATTTCAGCAACCCCAAACCGCTCTGGATCAGGAACTTCTTTCAGAAAAATACGAGCACCCTTCTCTTGTTTAGCAAAATCTTCAGCCGCTTTTCCAATAGTTTCTTTATCCTCAAAGATGTTATCGCCCAGAATAAGGGTAACGCTATCTCCGGCTGCAAAATCTTGCCCAAGTGCCAAAACCTGAGCAATACCACCAGCTTCTTCCTGAATTTCGTAGGTAAAGTGCACACCAAACTGCTTACCTGAACCCAAAAGGTTAAGAAAGTGACCAGCATATTCACGCCCCGAAACAATCAAGATGTCAGTAATTCCCATAGCCTTGAGCGTCTCTATAGGGTAGTACACCATTGGCTTGTTATAGACCGGCAGCAAATGCTTGTTAGTAACCAAAGTGACGGGACGAAGGCGGGTAGCATGGCCACCAGCAGCAATAATACCTTTCATGGAAAGTAAATTTAGGAGTACCCTCCTACTATAGCAGCTTCTCTGCTAAGCTAAAGGCATGAAAACACTCATTATAGGTGGTGGTTACCTGGGAACAGTCCTCCTTCCCCACTTTCAAAAACAAGGTGAAGCTATCTTGGCCACATCAAAAGAAGTTGATATTACCAACAGCACCTCCATTGAAAAAATCATTGCAGCACAGAAACCAGATTTTATTATCAACACTGCTGCTTTTACCAATACAAATGCAGCAGAATTAGCTGAAAATAAAGAAAAAGCCTACGCCATTAATGTTGATGGTCCCGCAAATATTGCCTTGGCTGCACAGGGTATTCCCTGGGTGCATTTTTCTACTGGCATGATGTTTGATGGCAAAAATGGCAATGCTGGCTGGGGTGAAGAAGACATGCCAACCCCCACCAATTACTACAGCTGGACCAAGTTTTGGGGCGATAACAAACTCACTCCCTCAGCCACAGAGGACAGCATTTATATTTTGCGCATTCACACACCTGTTTCCTCAACTTCACATCCGCGCAACTTTATTAACCGCTTACAAAAGTTTGATAAGGCGATTGATATACCAACTTCTATCTCTATAGTTGAAGACCTTTGGACCACTATTGACCAGCTCCTTTCTCAAAAAGCAGCGGGTGGAATATATCATGCCGTAAATCCTGATGTAATCAGTGCCTACCGCATAGCTCAGATTATGCAGGAAGAAGGATTAATTAATCCTGAAAAAATAATCTCCCCACTTTCACGTGAAGAATTAGACGCTATGACAAAGCAAAACGGTGGTGCTCATCAAACATTTCCTATTTTAGAAAGCAAAAAATTACAAGAATTAGGCATCCAACTAGATAATGCTCAGACTGCTGCCCGCCGTACAATAAAAAATTTCGTCTTATAGGTTAGTGTCTGTTACGCTTAAGCCACGAAACTTTCCAATTCGCAGGAGGCTCTCCGTTGGCAAAAGATACACACACCCCTAGTGAGACTGATGTCTTATTTCCTTTTCGTCCATTTGCCCTTAAAGTATCCCTGCAGATTGTTCTGTTTGTGATGCTTTTTTGGGTATTCTTCCCTTCAATGTTTTTCGAAGAAATCCATCAACCAGGTCTCCTAATAGGATTAGCTATTCTTTTCGGTATTCCACTCAGTTTGTTTGAATATCTGTATCATCGGTATTTCTTGCATCACGCAGTACTACCTTTCTTGAGTAAAATGCACAAAGCGCACAATGAACATCATGGTCTTACCTCAGTAAAAGCTCCCGTTAATCCAAAGCAAGAAGATCTAAAGGTGCACGTGGTAAACAACTATGCCATTGAATCAATTCCTCAAAAGGAATCAATGATGTTCCCTGGTTACGGGATCAGCATCTTTCAATGCATCTTCATTCTCACTATTGGCCTGCCACTCAAACTCATCTGGCCACACTTGCCAGTGATCCTAGCAACAATTACTTCTGTCACCGTTATGTATGTAGCTTATGAAGTTTGGCATGCCATTCTTCATTTCCCTTACACTAAATATTGGAAGCCACTTCTAGAAGGCAATAAGTGGTATTCATCATCCATTCGTCGATCCTACGGCTTTCACCTTATTCACCACTTCAGACCAAAGACCAACTTGGCCATTGTGGGGTTATGGGGATTCCCACTCTGGGACTATTTGGGTCGTACCCGCATAGGACCAAAAGTACTCCCGCTGCCTGGAAGCAAAATCTGCTACATAGATGGTATTGTACCAAGGCCATCCTGGCCAATACGTGTCATGGATGCTTGGCAAACCCCCATGTATAAATGGTCACGCAGGGTTGATGACTGGACCATACGTCAATTAAGACGAACAGTTCACTCTTAATTCCAGCTGCTCTTCACCGGGCAGCTTTTTTATTAAAAACTTCGACCGTTTTCAATAATCCAGTCTTCAGCGTACCAACAAGTGCGCAATGCACCACTGAGATAAAAAGAGCCAATCACAAGGACAATGTCACTTTCTCCTGCTGCTTTCATAGCCGCATCTAATGCCTGGAATGGATCGAGAAAAATATCACCTGGCTTTCCTGCTTTTTCACGTAACAACTGTGGACTAAGGGCTGGGCGATGTATCTCCTGAAAACGTGTATAGTACGGAACCGTAGTAACAGGCATAATTTCTTGCAGCATCTTTTCAGCATCTTTATCTTCTGCCATACCAATAACCAAATGAAGTTTTTGGTAGGTAAGCTTTTGCAATCGCGCTACCGCTGCCCCAACTTTGGCCGCATTATGAGCACCATCTAAAATAACCCTTGGATGATCTTGTATCAGCTCAAACCGACACGGCAAGCGAAAAGCTTTTATCGCCCAATCTTGAGCTGCAGATGAAATACCTAGGTGCGTAGCAACCTCTCTGGCCACTTGCTCGTTTTTATCTTGGTAGAACGTAATGGAATCAGAAATTTCATGATACAAAGCCCCACGCTCTTCACAGGTTGTGCGAAAGAGCTGGCGAAGTTCCGGACGCATTTCGCTGGTCCAAACCTCTGAACCATATTTAATAATGCCGGCTTTATTTCCTGCAATGCTTTCCAACGTATTCCCCAAAAGCTGCATATGGTCATAGTCTATGGTAGTAATAACACCCACTTCGGGAGCCGGAATAACGTTGGTGGCATCATAGGTTCCCCCACAGCCAACTTCAATAACCGCCCATTCACAAGAGGTACGTCTAAAAGCCATGAGTGAAAGGGCAAAGAAAATCTCGTAATAAGAAGGAATGCCGTGAGGTGATTCTTGAAGTGAGCGGGCCAAGACCGGCTTTAATTCATTTACCAATTCTGCAAAAAGACCCGGATCTACATAACGCTCACCAGTCTTAATTTTCTCTAAAGAAGTAGTGGCAAAAGGCGAAGTAAACAGTCCTGCTGTTTTACCGCTTCGTACCAACATAGTATGAATAAGGGTAGAAACAGTTCCCTTTCCCGCCGTTCCAGCAATATGGATAAACCTAAAATTTTTCTCAGGGTTTCCTACCGCACTCAGAAGCCACTGGGTGCGTTCCAAATACATTTGAGGATTTGGCGCGCCGCCTCGCATATAGGTATCAGCCGTACTAATATTGCTCAACCCTTCTAGAAAACGAATTGCCTCGTGGTAGGAAGTAGTATCTGACATATTAGGGTGTCCAGCCGCCTGATACTTCTAAGTTTGTGCCATTGCAGTAGCTGGCTGCAGGCGAAAGCAGGTAGGAAACTGCGGCCCAAATGTCTTCATAGGTAGCGCGACGACCAGCCGGAATAGTAGCTACATCTGCCACTGAATTTTCCATAATGCCGGGGGAAATACAATTAATACTGATTCCATGTGGTGCATATGATTGAGCCAAAGCTCGGGTTAAGGCAACGACACCGTTTTTAGCAATATAGTATGGCACAGTAAATTCAGTGACTGGCATCCTATCTGCGCCAGCACAGCCAAAATTAAGAATTGCCCCCGTATGCCGTGCCATCATGTCTGGCAAGACTGCTTTACTGCAGGCAAAAGTAGCTTGTAGGTTGGTGGCAAGCACCGTAGCAAATTCAGCTACAGTAATTTCAGGAAGTGGTTTATAAATGAAACTACCCACCGTATTAATTAAAATATCTATAGCGTGATGGTCACGATAAATATTAGCAAAAAGCCTACTTACCTCTTCTTGTTGTGTTAAATTTGCTTGATAGAGAAAGCACTTTTCACCCAGCTCCTGTTTCAGTGCATGTGCCTCAGATTCACTTTGCCAATAGTGCACAATAACTACTGCACCGGCACTCACAAAAAAACGGGCAAGTGCCTGACCAATGCCGCCCGCTGCCCCCGTAATCACCACCGTTGATCCAGAAAAAGTAGTATTCATCCCATGGTTATCTGCCAAAATTCGGCGCCCAATACATTCCATGGCAAGCGCTGTTCATCCGGAGATTCAAGATTAAATTTCTGATTGACGTAATAAAAAATAGTAGCCGATTTATTACCAATATTGGCACCTCCATGACCAACACCACGAGGAATATAAAGCAACTGCGCCCGGCCAGCCCCCATTACAAAACGCTGGTGCACATTGTAGGTTGGCGAATCTTTGCGGGCATCAATGAGGCCAATGAGCAGACGATCTGTTGGTGGCACAAACCAGACATCTTCCTGGTTATAGTGCAGGTGAAACGCCTTCACCGCACCTGGTAGTATCTCTGAATATGAAGACTGACGAACCTTAAACTCTGGGATAAGCTCTAAGTTTCCCTGTTCATCTAAACGAATAAGCTCAGCAAATGTGCCTCCGTCATCAACCATAAGGCGAAGATCGATAATTTTTACTCCCTCAATTTTAGGTTTTGGGGTGTAATCTTGGGTAAATACTGTTTGACGAAGAGTGTCGCCAATTCTTTCTAGGTTGAGTGGTTCCATAGGAAATTATTTTGTGTGAATACCTTGTTCATCTACCTGCAACGCACCTGCACGTTCTTTATACCAGGAAATTGTCTGTGCCAAACCGGTTTCAAAGGTATACTGGCGCTGCCATCCAAGTTCTCTCTCAGCCTTACTTGAATCAATGGCGTAGCGACGATCATGTCCCGGACGATCTTCTACAAAGGTAAGCAGCGATTCAGGTTTATCTAAACTTTGCAAAATAGTTTTGGCCACCTCTAGATTAGAGCGCTCAGCATTTCCTCCTAAACAGTACGTCTCGCCTATTTTTCCTTTTTCTAAAATAAGATCAATGCCGTGGCAATGGTCTTCAGCGTGAATCCAGTCACGAATATTTTGACCGTCTCCGTAGATTGGAAGTGATTCATCATGGAGTGCCTTCATAATCATGATAGGAATAAGCTTCTCTGGATACTGCATGGGGCCGTAGTTATTAGAGCAGTTGGAGATAGTCACCGGCAGGCCATAGGTATCATGGAAGGCACGAACTAAGTGATCTGATCCGGCTTTACTTGCAGCATACGGACTGTGTGGATTGTATTTTGTCTCCTCAGAAAATTTCTCTGGGCTGCCAATTCCTAAGCTACCAAATACTTCATCGGTGGAAATATGATGAAAGCGCTGAATACCCATTTCCTTGGCCACTTCTAAAAGAACTAATGTGCCTACAACATTTGTTTGGACAAACGCACCTGGACCACTAACTGAGCGGTCAACGTGACTTTCCGCCGCAAAGTGGACGATAGTTTGTACACCCTCTAGTGCCTGACGTACTGCCTGTTTATTGGTAATATCGCCCTTTATAAAGGTGTAATGCTCATTGTCTTTTACTGAATCCAGGTTTTCCAAATGACCAGCATACGTAAGCACGTCAAAATTAATTACTTCATCTTGCGAATGATTTTTGAGCCAATAATGAATAAAATGAGCACCAATAAAGCCTGCACCGCCCGTAATAAGTATTTTCATACACATAGCTTAGCAAAACAGATTGCCAAGGGCTACTTTTTCAGGTACAGTACGTTGGTAGTTTGAGGATAAATATGTATGGCGCTGCGTCGCTTCGCGACACACCGCGCATTCGCTCGCAAAATGGAAATGCAAGTATTCCCGCTTTGCTCGCTCATGCGCTCGTAGCTCACCGGATAGAGCGCTTGGTTGCGGTCCAAGAGGTTGCAGGTTCGATTCCTGCCGAGCGCGCCAGAACAAAAGAACGATAGTGAAAAAACAAATCGGATAGGTAGGGCATTGCCCTTTCCATATACATCCTCAATTGTTTTTTCACTATCGTTCTTTTGTTTTCGTTAAATTTGTTTCGGCGATATACTAAATTAAACTAGTTATATAAACGTTTAATTGAACCCCGTGACTGAAGAAGAACCTACTGTTGTTACCTCTTCTATGCCAATGCTTATTTTGGTTGGTGTGGTTAGTGCTATAGTGGCTGCTGCTTTGGCGGGCGGTCTGGTGGTAGCGTATGAAAATAATCAGAATAGTAGCACGCAAAGTGACCTTCAATTTCAAATTGATAATTTAAAAAGCCAACTAGCAGCAGAAGAGACGGCCACTCCTACTCCTACCACTACACCCACGGCAACGGCAACTGCTACTGAAACTCCCTCAAGCACTGCGCTTACTGCAACCTCTCTTGGTAATGCTACGGTTGTATTAAGTAGTACAAACTACAAACTTACCAATGGTACTTACACCCATTCTGGAACAGGCCCATTTGGTCCTGGTACTTTTGATTCAATTGCACTTGATAGCAATCATATTGCCGTTGATTCGGCAAATGCGGGCCAAGCTGCCACCGTCCTTACGGTAACTGAAGAGTATCCTGGTGCAATGGGCGCAGGCACTTTTGAGGAATTGGAAGTGATGACAAATAGTAATAATACTCCTTCTTATCTTGCTCGCGTGGAAATGACTAGCTTAGGTGCAACTACGGCCACAATTAACAATGTAACATTTGCTTCAAACGTTATTACTGTTACCTACACAACGGCTGGCACCAGCACAACTAAAACATATAAATTATCTGGCAGCACTTTGACTGAGCAGTAGGCTACTAGCGTTCATGAGCAATGGTAAGTCCCATTACCCGCTTGTTTGTGTGAGCTCTAACCAATTCTATACACGCTTTTAACGTACTTCCTGTAGTAAGGACATCGTCAATTACCAAGTACAGATCAGCTTCAGGTATTGTGCCACTTCCCCAATAAAACTGTTGAGTAGCTTGTAGTTGCCGCTCTATTCGGGTACGTCCAACTAAGCTTTTTCGCTCATACTTTTTCAGTAATTGTGCAGCCGTAAAGCCGCCCCAGAAAAATGTCATCTTCCGTGCGAGTACTTCTGCCTGATTGTACCCACGCTGTTTTAACCGTTTTCTACTAGAAGGAACGGGAATAAAACAGATGTTTTTGGTAAGAAGCCAATCCTGTACCTTATCTTTTCGTTCTTTTAAATAGTAATCAAAAACACTGGTAATTCCCTGATATTTTAATAAGTGCACGGCCTGGTGCATCCAGGCTTCATCAAGATAATTGAAAAAATAGATATCTTGTTCATAAGAAAACAAGCTTGGTGGCAAGTTTTGAATACATTCATTACACAAATACTTCCCTTCCCACTTACAGGAAATGCAGTGGGGAGCAAAGAAAATATCAAGAAAAAGGGTGAGAATACGCATATTCCCACCGTAGCAAACCCAAGATTAATTAAGGATTAAGTGTGGCGCCAAACCAGCTCTTCACATTAGACATATCTTGCAGGCGGTTCTGACTTATAGGAATCCAACCTACGCTGAATGGCAGATAATTTATCGTCACAACAAAGGCAAGTATCATAAAGATAATAACTGCCACATGCCAACCTTTTTTCCAAAGTTTACCTAGCCAATATGCAAGCAGGAGCAGCGCAAAGCCATAAGAAGGAAGGTAGTGATAGAGAAAAATAACTCGATGAATAAACATCCAGGGCAACCAGAGAGCATAGTATCCCAATAACAAAGGGAAAATTTCGTGATCCCAAGGAGCTAACTTATTTTTAACCCAACGAACCGCTAGAAAAATAGTGGAGCCCAACACCACAGCTGTTGCTCCCCACCAAATTAAGGGATTACCAAGTGTATTTTCCACATGCAACATACCATTAGGAAGTGTGTCATACAGAAACAGTACTGGACGTAATTCCAAAGGCCATGACCACCACGGTGACCCCCACGGGTGAGTTGCTGTTACATGTAAATGATATTCAAATGCCTGCTCATTCCAGAGAAACGTTTCCTGCAAAGCATTAGGAGCTCTAATTAAAAGCTGCCCAATATAGACAATGAGAAGATAGACAAAAGCAGCAAATGGCAGACTGGCAAGCAGCTCTTTCCAGCGACCAACTTTCCAGGCATACCACAACATTGGCAAGAAGACGGCAACAGCAGGCCATTTAATGGCTACAGCAATACCAAGTAAGAGACCACACCAAAACGTAGTACTGGTTTTCTTCAGCTTAATTGCCAATAAGAAAGTGAAGAAAATGGCAAAAAAGAGCACCCCATCCATAAGACCAGTTCTTGAGTAAACAATGAAGGCGCCATCAATAGCAAAGAAGGTAGCCGTAATGAGTGCGGTAACCTTGTCTTCAAAAAGCGACCAAGAGATATAACCCATGAGACCAATAATGCCCAACCCAAAGACTAGTGGCATGCTGCGCCAACCTAAGGGATCATTACCAAAGAGAAGTAAGCCAACGGCAATGACAAACTTACCCATAGGTGGGTGCACATCGTAAAAGCTGGTGTGAGTAATGTAGTTATTGGCAAAAACGGGGAAGTAAACTTCGTCAAAAACTTGTTTGTCTGGGAAGGTGAGATTGTAGATACGAAAAAAAACGCCGGTAGCAATTGCTATCGTGCAGATTACTAACAAAATATTAGCGGGACGCTTCAGCCAACTCAGTAGTTTCATGGATTTATGATGCCATATCTTGCCACTATGTATCAAATGCCCCATACTATGAGTACTGATTTGAGGGCTCGTTTTATACTATTTTTATCAAGGAGGCTCAATGTTGGGCGAACAGCAAATCGTGGATCCAAATGAATGGATGGAAGAGTTTGAAGGACAGCTTGCTATTGATGTGTATCAAACCCCTACTGAGGTTGTGTTAAAAGCGCCCATTGCTGGCGTACGTCAAGAAGATTTAGAAGTGACCATCACCGATGAACACATCATCATTAAGGGTGAACGTCACGATACCAATACCGGTTCAGTTGAAGGCTACTTTGTTCAAGAATGTTACTGGGGAAGTTTTTCCCGCGCCTACGAATTTCCTGTCAGCGTTGATTCTGATAACGCTACTGCCCGCCTAGTAGACGGTATTCTTACCATTACCGTTCCAAAAACCGCCAAAACACGCACTAGAACCCTCTCGGTAAGCCTTAGCTAATCCTTATTTCCACTGCTATGCCTGTACAGCCTGTTAAAAAAGCAATTATTCCCGTAGCTGGTTATGGTACGCGTTTTCTTCCGTACACCAAGTCCATCCCAAAAGAGATGCTTCCTATTATTGATCGTCCTGTCATTCATCATATTGTAGAGGAAGTAGCACAAGCAGGAATTTCTGAAATTATTCTTATTACCGGCACTAACAAACGCTCATTAGAAGACTACTTTGATTACAACCTTGAGCTGGAAATGCTCTTGGAGAAAAGTGGTAAATTGGCACAAAAAGATCTTTCCCGCGAAGCCTCTGATTTAGCCAGTTTCGTCTATGTTCGCCAAAAAGAACAGTTAGGAAATGGCCATGCTGTTTTGCAGGCTAAAGAACTCATCGGACCAGATGAGCCATTTGTTGTGCTCTGGGGCGATGAAATGTTTATGGGTAAACCCAGCAAAGTACAGCAATTAGTAGATGCTTATCAGCAACACGGCAAACCCGTCATTATGACCATGGAATGCACAAATGCTGAAGATTATGACCGCTATGGCTATATTGTTCCCGGCGCTGAGCTTGGTGATAATGTTCGCGAAGTAAAAGGTCTGATAGAAAAACCTGGCCAAGAAAACACTCCTTCCACATATGCCAGCCTTGGCTGCATGGTGCTCACCGGTGATATTTTCAATTACCTTGCTACACAAAAACCCGGTAATGGCGGTGAAATTGTTCTAGCTGAAGCACTGAACAGTTACGTACAAGCAGGCAATACGCTCCTCAGTAAAGAAGTAACTGGTTTGAAGTATTACGATTGTGGTAACAAACTTGAATATATGAAGGCAACAGTTGAATTTGCCCTCCAACGTGGTGATATTGGTGAAAAATTTAGTACTTACCTAAAAGATAGGGCTGCATCCCTATAACTACCTTGCATGGCCCACACCCCACACCCATCATTGATCCGTGAACGTCTCCGTACTATCGCGCTGTTCTCTCTGTTGGTGGGGGCGGGTATTTTGGCAACGGGATGTAGTAGTAAACCAAGCGCCACTGCAGGTGGTTCTAGTACTGGACCAGTATTGGTTCGCATTTGGCGTGTTGGTCAGCCTGAAGACGTTATTAAAGATCAAATTCAAACTTTCATCACTAAGAATGGTGGACCAAACGTCATTCAGGTCACCTATGATGAGCGTGACCCTGCTACCTATGAACTTGATGCACTTGAGTCACTTTCTGCACAAGAAGGACCTGATATCTGGAGTATTGAAAATGACTGGATTGGTGATCACATCCCCCAAATTACTCCTCTTCCAGCCAATTACTTTTACCCCAGAGACAACAACGGTGTAAAAGAAACTACCGGCACATCGCCTGCAGATGAAGTAAAGCAACTCTATCCTGCCGGTATTGCCGATCAACTGATTGGTACCGATGGTAGTTCAGTATACGGTCTTCCAAGTGCTGTAGATTCCCTCAAACTCTACGTGAACACTAGTCTTCTTACTGACGCTTTTCAAAACTACGAAAAAAGCCTTGGCGATGGAGCTACTGCAGAACAAATTACTCCTGTTCAACAACTCTTAAGTGCCCCACCAGCCACCTGGCTTGATCTCACCCAGCAAGAAAAGTACATCAACCAGATTAGCAACGGCACTATTAATGAAGCCACCATTGCCCTGGGTACAGCTGACAACATCCAATATTCCAATGATATTCTCCAGCTGCTCATGATGCAGAATGGCGCCCAGATTGTCAGTACCGATAGAAGAAATGCCCTCTTCCAGATTCCTGCTACAACAGCTAGCGGTAGCAGTGTAGTTCCTGGTCAACTTGCTCTTGATTTCTTCACCTCATTCTCCAATCCCAGCTCTTCCAGCTACGATTGGAACCCTTCCATGCCTGATGACCTAGATGCATTTGGCCAAGGTAAAGTTGCCATGATCATTGGCTATAGCGATATTGCTGCACAATTAAAAGTAAAATACCCCAAACTTGACTTCACCGTAGCACCCGTTCCCCAAATTTCTGCCACTGGTACACCAGTCAACTTGATTAAATTTACTGTAGAGACCGTTACTAAAACAGCTAACAATACGGCAGCAGCCTTCGCTTTCCTGAATGACTACACTGATCCAAGCTCTATTAGTAATTTAGCCTCACAAGAAAATCTTCTCTCACCTTACCTTAGTACTCTAAACCAGAACCCAACTGATCCCTTTGTCCAGCAAGTTCTCACCGGGCAAGCGGTATATAAAAAGTCACACACCCAGTTTGATGCTGCCTTTAGACAAATGATTGTTGATGTAAGCCAGGATGGTATTCCTAGTGATCAAGCATTAGATCAAGGCGCTGAAAGCATTACCGAGCTTCTGCAAAATGATACGTCACCATGATTCAATGGCATCTTATTCAAATCATTAAAGCGGCTGATGATGTCAGCATTGGTAATGCCCCTACTCTTAGTGGAACCGGTGTCACTGCCAATAATGCCATTGCCGCTTTCTTGAATAGAATTGCTTCACTCCTCCTTGCCGTTGCTATTCCTCTGGCCATTGTTGGGGTAGTCTACGCTGCTATTGCCCTCATTCAAGCCTCGGGCAAACCAGATGGCTATACCAAAGCAAGGAAGAATCTCATGTACGTTGTAACAGGCATCTTTCTTCTTGTTTTTTCGGCACTTATTGTGCGATGGAGTTATAACCTTTTCCAATAAGCACTATGAAAAAAAGGAGCACTGCTTTTTTGGGCAAAAAAGAGAAAGTGGTTTCTCAGATTGAATTTGCCCGAACTCAAAAGACCAAACTCCATCACTGGATTGGTTTATTTTGCTTGAGCCTCCTTTTTGGCGGAATTATTGCCTTTGCGAAACCAACCCTGGCAGCTACAGCCACTGGTTCTTGTGATCCAACAGTAAATACTCAAATTTCAGACGTACTGAACGGTGCTATTTTTCCTCTTATTCCCGATGCCATCGTAGACTACGGCTTCTATAATGGAACCGATACAAACGGTGGCTGTGTGCCAGCGCTTTGGAATTCCAACATTATTGGCATGCTTGTTTATAAAACCTTGGGCCTACTTAACTATATTGCAGGGGCGGGAGCTATCCTGGCCACATTATATGCTGGTATTCTCTATCTCACCGGTTACATGAGTGAAGCAAATGTAAAGAAAGCTAAGACAGTCCTTATTGGCACCTACGTGGGATTCTTCATTATCTTAGGTGCCCGGCTTATTGTAGAGAGCTCTTTCCAGCTTTTTGGTACCTGCGATCAGATCAGTAATGTTCTTGATTCAAAAGCAACCACATGTAGCCCTTTAACAACACAATGAAACGTCTCCTCCAGTATGCGTTCTGCTTGTGTATGTTAGCCCTTGTTGTGCTACCAACA
>Ga0206797_1065_pt1 | contig 21743 bp, 16 predicted proteins | sample Alteio_BWOrgCont_69_FD_152894 | JGI IMG/M metagenome (GOLD analysis project Ga0206797, IMG submission 152894) | Enriched cells from forest soil in Barre Woods Harvard Forest LTER site, Petersham, Massachusetts, United States -... | ecosystem: Environmental > Terrestrial > Soil > Temperate forest >...
GATATTTATAAATTGGGATTACCTTACGGGATACCCTCATCACCGGTTGACGGGATGGACCCTGCCGCAGTTCACAAAGCGATGGACGAAGCGGTTCAGCGTGCACGCAACGGCGAAGGCCCGACCTTCCTCGAAATGCGTACCTATCGGTATAAGGGTCATTCGATGTCTGATCCTCAGAAATATCGCACCAAAGAAGAGTTGGAAAGTTATAAAGCCAAAGATCCTATAGAACTAACCAAGCACATTATTGAATCGGAAGGCTATGCCGACGAAAAATGGTTTGAAGAGATAGATGCCAAAATAAAGGCGGAAGTTGAGGCATCCGTAAAGTTTGCCGAAGAATCACCGTGGCCCGAAGCAACTGAGCTTTATACAGATGTGTACGTGCAAAAAGATTATCCTTACATAAGGGACTAATCATTATATTTAAACTGAATTATAAGAATTATTGATCAACTAATATATGGCCGAAGTAGTTAAAATGCCAAAAATGAGCGATACCATGACCGAAGGGGTATTAGCTAAATGGCATAAAAAAGTTGGTGACAAAGTAAAATCAGGCGATGTATTGGCCGAGATTGAAACTGACAAAGCCACAATGGATTTTGAATCGTACCAGGACGGCACTTTACTTTACATCGGTGTAGAAGAGGGTAAAGCTGTTCCGGTTGATGCCCTCATTGCCGTTATAGGCGCCGACGGTGAAGATTACAAGGCGGCTATAGACGCTGATACGGCATCATCAGCCGGAGCAGCGGAAAGCAGCGATAAAAAAACTGAAGAACCTGCTGCAGAAAAACCGGAGGTAGTAGCTGAAACAGGTAAAACACCTGCTCCAAAAGCAACTGAAGATAAAAAACCACAGGAAGCTGCCCCTGCCAAACCCAAAGTTGACAAGTCAAGCATACCCGCAGTGGTGATCCGCATGCCTGCCCTGAGTGACACCATGACCGAAGGGGTGATCAATAAATGGAACTTTAAAGTTGGTGATACAGTAAAATCAGATGATTCACTTGCTGATGTAGAAACCGACAAAGCAACCATGGAGGTAGTTGGTTACGAAGCCGGCACCCTGTTATATATCGGCCCCAAAGAAGGCGAAGCTGCTCCTGTAAATGGAATTATTGCCATCGTTGGTAAAGCAGGTACTGACATTACACCCTTGCTGACCGATGATGAGGCCGCACCTGCTGCAAAAGCCGAAGAAGCACCCGCAGTGGAAGCAAAAGCTGAAGAGACCCCATCAGACGATGCTGCTGACGCGACGTCAACCGATGACAGCCGTGTTAAAGCTTCGCCGCTGGCCCGTAAAATTGCTAAGGACAAAGGCATTAATCTTAATGATGTAAAAGGCTCTGCCGAAGGCGGCCGCATTATTAAGAAAGATGTTGAAGAATATGTTCCGTCTGCCAAACCAGCGCCTGCACAACAAGTGGCAGCTGAAAGTAGCAGTGGCAGTGACAAGGCTGCGCCGGTTGCGACATCTTCTGCTCCACAACCTGTAACCGCACCTTTACCTGCATATACTGGCGAAGAGAAATTTACCGAGAAACCGGTTAGCCAGATGCGTAAAGCCATTAGCAGGCGTTTATCAGAAAGCCTGTTTACTGCTCCGCATTTTTATGTAACCATGAGCATCGATATGGACGAGTCGATTAAGGCGCGTACCCGTATTAATGAAGTGGCCCCGGTTAAAATATCGTTTAACGACTTTGTGCTGAAAGCATGCGCCGTTGCCTTAAAGCAGCATCCCGCAATTAATTCTTCTTTCCAGGGTGATAAGATCCGCTTTAACGAGCATGTGCACATCGGCGTTGCCGTAGCTGTAGATGAAGGATTACTGGTTCCTGTCATAAAATTTGCAGATGGCAAATCAATGAGCCGCATCAGTGCCGAGGTGAAAGATTTTGCCGGAAAAGCAAAATCCAAAAAATTGCAGCCTAACGAAATGGAAGGTTCTACTTTCACCATTTCAAACCTTGGTATGTTTGGCGTTGACGAGTTCACCGCTATTATCAATACACCTAATGCTTGTATCCTTGCCGTTAGTGGGATACAACAGGTGCCGGTTGTTAAAAACGGTGCCGTAGTACCGGGCAATGTGATGAAGGTAACGCTAAGCTGTGATCACCGGGTGGTTGATGGCGCAACAGGTGCTGCATTCCTGCAAACTTTAAAATCATTGCTGGAAGAACCCGTGAGGCTTTTGATTTAAGATTTTAGATTTATAGAATATTCATAGCGATGGGTTAAAACCCGTCGCTATTTTGTTTTATAGGTATTCTGCGTGATGTGGCCTGCAATTTCTTAATTTGCATTTTTAATACTCCCTATGATTTACTTCTCCATTATAATCGCAGTTATCATCAGCTATACCTTATATCGGCGCAGGCGTGCCAGAGCGCTCACTCAAGTAATTCTCACCGATTCGCAAAAAGACTCACTGGCGAAAAATGTTGACTATTACAACCAGTTATCAGAAACAGACAAGATTTACTTTGAAGATAAGATTGAGCAGTTTTTGGATGATGTTAGAATTGAAGGCGTCGGGTTGGAAGTAACCGACCTTGACCGCCTTATGGTGGCATCCAGTGCGGTGATTCCCATTTTTCGCTTTAAAGATTGGAGCTATCGGAACGTGACCAATGTATTGTTATATCCCGATACTTTTGATGAGGACTACCAGTATGAAGCCGCCGATGGCAGAAATATCACGGGCATGGTCGGTACAGGCTATATGAACGGGCAAATGATCTTGTCGCGAAATTCATTAATAAAGGGCTTCTCAAAAAATCACGGCGGCGAAAACACGGCGATCCATGAATTTGTACACCTGCTCGACAAAGCCGACGGCGCTATTGACGGCGTTCCAGAAAACTTCCTGCCGCCGGCGTCAGTTAAACCCTGGATACACATGATGCACCAGGAGGTGCACAAAATTGAAAGTGGCCATTCGGATATTAACCCGTATGCAATTACAAACGAGGCAGAATTTTTTGCCGTTGTATCGGAATACTTTTTTGAAAAACCCGATCAGTTTCAAACAAAGCACCCTGAACTTTATGATATGTTAAGCAGGATATTTGCACAAAATCCTGCAAAAGATATTAAGTAACGCCTCCCCTTTTTTAATTAATTCTGATTACTTACCTTTAAAATATTCAATTTTAGCCTTATGAATTGCAAACATTTCTTTTATGCTGTCGCCTGTTGTTTATTATTGACAACTATTTATAGTGCCGCATCGGCGCAACAAAAACAAACCATCACTTTGGGCTCACTAAAGCCCGGACAAATAGTAGACGGCTTTAAAGCGGTCGCGGTTTATCTGAATGATGCGGATCAGCCGATGGGCGGCCGTTTTATACATTTAAAAACAGGGTTTACGTTTGATTTGCTTCAAATGGAATCAGTTCCACAGACATTTATTTATGCGAATACTTTCCCGGTATCTGACAACGGCGAGCCGCACACGCAGGAACACCTGCTGATTACCAAAGGCAATAAAGGCCACCAGTTAAATACACGCGAGGGCATGTCGCTGGCCGAGTCAAATGCCTTTACTGCACAGTTGCACACGGCCTATAATTTTAATACCGGGGCCGGCGCTGACGTTTTTTACACCCTTTTTGAAAAATACATGGATGCCCTGCTGTACCCGGATTATACCAATGAAGAGGTGCATCGCGAAGTACGCAACTGGGGTATTACACAAAACCCCGATAAAACCCTGCGCCTGGAAGAAAAGGGCGCGGTTTACAACGAAATGTCATCCAGCATGAATAACCCATATGCCCTCCTGTTCGATAAAATCGGAAGAATGTTGTATGGCAATGGGCACCCTAACTCATACAATTCCGGCGGCCTACCTGCGGGTATTCGTGTGCTGAATGCTGCTGATATAGCCGCCTATCATAAAAAAAATTACTACCTGGGCAACATGGGTGCAATTACGTCGCTGCCAAAAAGTATGTCGTTATCAAGTGTATTGTCGCGCACAAACAACATCTTAACCCGTTTGGATAAACAGGCGACCGCCGCAGCCCATACACCAAGTAAGCTTCCTCCGCCCCACCCCGTGGAAAATGGCAAAATTGAGCCGATAGATTTTCCTTCCGAAAATGCGCAGCAACCCGGCACCATATTGATGGGCTTTCCACCAACCTTACAGTTGACGACCACGCAATACCTGGAGTTTAGCAATTTCTTTAACGTTTTTGCGGGTGATGCAACCACAAATCTTTACAAAATTTTTGTCGACAGCAAAACCAAAATACCCGGATTTGAAGCGCAGGCAGTATTTGGTTATATAGACTTTAAGCAGGGTTATCCTGTAATGCTTGGCCTCGACGGCGTAAAAACATCGGACTTGACGAACGAAAAAGTTGTTATGGTAAGAGAAAAAATCATTAGCGAGCTTAAAGATGTTGCGGCCTATCCGGATCATTCACCCCAACTGTTGGAATTTAACAAACGCTTTGAAAGCAGCCTGCAGAGTTTAGACAGGAGCGATGCCAAATTTGTAAACAGCCCGCCGAAATTCGGTTTCAGGAACACCGGTGATGCCTGGCACGACGAATTGCAGACGCTGGAAGGTGTTCCCGGCTTTAAAAAATCGGTGACATTTAAACCGCAAATACAGGAGATACGGAACCAATTAGCAAGCGGGCTAAATATATGGAAACCATTGATTGCCAAACTGGACCTTGACCATACCCTGCCTTTTGTTGCTTATACAAAAGCAAATCCGGCATTGGTAAGCCAGTCGGAAACTGAACGTAAAACAAGAGCCGATGCCGAAGTGGCCCGTCTTAAAACTCTGTATCACATCAATAGCGATCAGGATGCTATTGTGCATTATAAGGCATTGTACGATTCCAATACGATGGTTTTAGAAAAAAGGGAACAATCTAACCGGGTAAAATTTATCGACCATCCGCCGCTTACTTTGGATGATGAGCTTGTTTACAAACAGCAGGTATTATCAAATAACGTTCCTGTAGTTGCCTCGGTTTTCAATAATATGTCGAGCGCAACAACCGGCATAGCCTTTAACCTTAATAGTATTCCACAGGATAAGCTGGTTTATCTTGCCATGCTGCCAGATCTGCTTACGCAAACCGGGATCATCAAAGATGGAAAAGCCGTATCATACGAAGAGATGATTGAGCTTATTCAGCAGCAAATACTTGGTTTAAACAGCTATTATAAGAACAACCCGAGCACGGGCCGCGCCGAGCTGGTGATATCAGGCGCCGGTAATAACCCGGCAGAATCGCTTCGGGCGATTGAATGGATGGGCGCTGTACTGCAGCATCCTAACTGGACGGTTGCAAATCTTCCCCGTATCCGTGACCTGATCGACCAGGATTTGACAGCTTTAAGAGGAACTATGCGGGGGCCGGAAGAAAGTTGGGTCAGAGACCCGGGCACTGCGTACTTTGCCCAGGACCAACCATTGCAATTAGCATCAGCATCTTTTTTAACAAGGGCATATAATGTCTTTCGACTCAAATGGATGCTGAAGGATCATGGCGGCGCGGCGGATGATGCGGCTATCAGCAATTGGCTGAATGATCTCGGGTCTGCTGTAGCTAACAGGGACGATTTAAAAAAACTGCTCCATGTATTAACCAGCGAAACGGCTTTGAGCGCCGATTCAGCAGGTGCAAATAAAAAGTACGCCGATTCCTTTAACCAGTTACCAGCATCAGCAAAAACTATTGTCAAAGCCGCTGCGCTGGACCTGGAACAACTATTAAACGGTATACCGGATAATTCTCTTGCGGGGGACTGGAAATCGCTTTGCAATACCATTAACCACGATTTTACCAAAGGGTCTGAACAAACGCTGGCTGATTTGAACACAGTGCGCATGGACTTGCTAAAAACATCGCAGGCACGGGTATTCCTCATCGGCTCTGCAGCCACCGAGCAAAAACTTTCTCAAAGTTTAGATAAGCTATTTACAGGATTTGATCATAAACCTGCTGTAAAACAAAGCTATTCTACCAATAAATTGATTTTTGCCCGGGTAACGAGTCGTATGAATACAACCGAAGTGCCTGTTTATGCTGGTTTGATCAATCCCGATTCGCATACCGGTGTATTTATAAATTCGGCACCATTAACGGCTTATAAGGACACTGACAGGACAAGCCTGTTAAAATTATTGGCGGCAGAGCTTTATGGCGGCGGCGGCAAACAAAGCGTGTATACCAAAACAACCGGCGCGGGTTTATCCTACAGCACCGGTGTGGGCGCATCGCCGGCATTAGGGCGGTTTAATTATTATGCCGAACGCACACCTGAATTGCCGCAGACCCTTCGTTTTGTAATTGACGAGATCAAACGCTCGCCCGTGGATACGGCCATGACGGATTACGTGGTATCATTAGCGGTTGGCGCATTCCGTTCTGCTGACGATTACGAGGTGCGCGGCGAAGCAATGGCCAGCGACCTTGCCGACGGCAGGAGCCCTGAGATGGTTAGCCAATATCGCAAAGCTATCCTGAAATTGAGAAATGAGCCCGGATTAGTCTATAAAATATATAGCTACAAGGACCAGGTCTACGAAACCATTTTACCCGGTTATGGCAAGTCGGTTAAAAATGTTCCCGGCGGTATTTATTTTGTTATCGGCCCCGAAAAGCAAATGCAGGCCTATGAGACTTATTTAAAATCTGTTGATGGTGCTAATACTACATTGTTCAGGCTTTATCCGAGGGATTTTTGGATGGTGGATTAGTAGATGTGCGGATGTGCAAATATGCGGATGTGCAGATGAGTAAATAGTCTGATACGCAAGTTTAACAAACTTTGTCATTGCTTAGCCAGTATACCCGTCTGGATGTTTAAATTTATCAATAAGGCGGAGCACTCCCCCGGGTTCAGCCAATGTCGATTCTTTTAAAATACCTCAAACAGGCTTTAGTGTCGAAGTTAAACGATAACAAAGTATTGGCAATTTTTTTGGCTACAACAACAGTAGATTTGACTACATCCGTTGCTTAATTGTTACAGACCTTTGTAACATCAAAAAATAAAACCATGAAAACCATCATAACAGGTTCATTAGGACACATTAGTAAGCCGCTAACCGAAACGTTGGTGCAAAAAGGGCATGCGGTTACAGTTATCAGCAGCAAGCCCGAAAAACAAGCGGACATTGAAGCATTGGGCGCCACCGCAGCTATCGGCTCTGTAGAAGATGCCGATTTTCTTACAGCCACTTTTACCGGTGCAGACGCTGTGTACACCATGTTGCCACCGCATGACTTCTTCGATCCCAAGCTCGACCTCATGGCCTATTATCACCGCGTCGGTAATAACTATGCCCAGGCAATTAGACGGTCGGGCGTGAAGCGTGTGGTTCACCTCAGCAGTGTTGGCGCCCATTTAGATAAAGGAACGGGCCTTATTCTTGGTCATCATGATGTGGAACGCATCCTTGATGAGCTTTCCGGCGTTGCCATTACACACATGCGCCCCACTGCTTTCTACTACAATTTATTAAGCTTTGTACCGGCGGTAAAAAACACGGGCGTTATTGCGTCAAACTATGGTGCAGAGGACAGGGTACCATGGGTTTCGCCAATAGATATCGCTGCGGCAGTCGCTGAAGAACTGGAAACACCACCTGTTGACAGAAAAGTGCGTTATGTAGCAAGTGAAGAACTTACGGGTAACGAGGTTGCTGGTATTTTAGGCACAGCCATTGGAAAGCCCGACTTAAAATGGATAGTTGTCACGAACGAACAAATGCAAAGTGCCCTGGAAGGTTTCGGCATGCCAAAACAAATTGCTGCTGGTTTAGTTGAGATGAATGCCTGCATGCACACGGGAAAATTGTTCGGGGATTATAACCTGAACCGGCCGCAGGTGATGGGTAAAATAAAACTGTCGGATTTTGCAAAGGAATTTGCAGCGGCCTTTAACCAAAACTAATGATATTGTAGTATGTCAACTATGCAACCGCACCGGATTAAAACGATAAGCGAATACCATAAGATGATGAGTCTGCCCAAACCGGAGCATCCGTTAATCAGTGTGATAAATTTTGAATCCATTAAACAGTTGCCCTTCAATGAATCAATAAGTTTGGTATTTGATTTTTATTCGATTTCATTGAAAAGGGATTTTAATGCAAAGATGAAATACGGACAGCAGGCCTATGATTTTGATGAAGGCATTATGTTCTTTATTTCACCGGGTCAGGTTTTTGGAATTGAAATTGAGAAAGGTGAAGGATTAAGACATTCGGGATGGCTGCTGCTCATCCATCCCGATTTTTTATGGAATACCCCCCTGGCCAAATTAATGAAGCAATATGAATATTTTGATTATTCGGTAAATGAGGCGCTGTATCTTTCTGAAAAGGAGGAAACGACCGTTATAAATATCATGCAGAACGTTGCGCAGGAATATCACTCCAACATCGATAAATTCAGCCAGAACATCATTATCGCGCAATTGGAACTGCTGCTTAATTATGCCGACCGGTTTTACCATCGCCAGTTCATAACCAGAAAAATAGCCAACCACCAGGTACTGGATCGTCTGGAACAAATTCTTACGGAGTATTTAAACGGCGAGACCGTAACTAACAAAGGATTGCCCACCGTTCAATATATTGCCGACGCATTGAATGTATCACCCAATTATTTAAGCGGTTTGCTAAAAGTACTTACGGGCCAGAGCACCCAGCAACACATACATGATAAGCTGATGGAAAAGGCAAAGGAAAAATTATCCACCACCGGTTTGTCCGTAAGTGAAATTGCGTACGAATTAGGTTTCGAGCACCCGCAATCGTTCAGCAAATTATTCAAGACAAAAACCAAGCTGTCGCCGTTAGAATTCAGGCAGTCGTTTAATTGATAATTAATACGGCGAGGCACTTACTGCGGTCCATCCGCCGTCGATAATTAAGTTTTGCCCGGTAATGTGCCTGGCATCGGGCGACACCAAAAATAAAACCGCTGCGGCAACGTCCTCCACGCTGGCGGGGCGGCCCATTGGCGTAATACGCGACCACACTTTTTTATAATCGGTATCTTCCAGCGTGCGTTCAGTTAATGTGGCGCCGGGCGCTACAGTGTTTACGGTAATTTGATAATCGGATAATTCAACTACCAGGTTTTTGGCAAGCATTTCGAGCGCGGCTTTGGTCATACCATAAGCGGCCAGGTTTTTATGCGCCTGGTGCCCGGTAACCGACGACATAAAAAGGATACTTCCCCCACTCTCCTGTTTAATGATCTGCTGGGCCGCTCTTTGCGCCAGAAAGAAGCTGCCCTGTAAATTCAATGTCATTACGCTTTGAAGAGATTCGGGTGGGTAGGTTAAAAAATCGCCAAACAGGGTTATGCCTGCATTGGCGATGGCAATCGTGAGCTTGCCATATTTTTGCACGGCGGTATCAACCATCTGCTGTATAAAGTCAACATCTGCAGCATCTCCGGCAAGGGCGTGGCAAATACCTCCGGCGGTGGTAATGTTGGTTTCAGCATGTTTGATCAGCTGCTCATCGATATCATTGATGAGTATGGCAGCGCCGCCTAGCGCCATTTGCCGGGCAATCTCAAATCCTATGCCTTGTCCGGCCCCTGTGATAATGACTACCTGGCCGGTGAATTTTTTTGCTGTCATGAGTCTATGAAATCTGGGTTAGTCATTTTGTCAATGCGAATCCCTCAACACCTCGCTGCCTGATCCGCCTTTTAAAAAATCCATATCGGCACCCAGGTGAGCTTGTTCCACATGGGTTTGATATAACCAGGTATAGCCCCGGGTTGTTAAATTTTCAGGGAGGATCATCTTTCTTTTCCTTTCATTAATTTCCTCGTCAGATAACTCAATGTGCAACAACCCGGCGGATACATCCAGTTTAATAATATCGCCATCCTGAACAATGGCCAGCGTGCCACCTATGGCTGCCTCCGGAGAAACATGCAGCACTACAGTTCCGTATCCCGTGCCGCTCATTCTCCCGTCGGAAATGCGTACCATATCGGTAATGCCTTTATCCAGTAATTTTTTAGGTATCGACATATTGCCCACCTCCGGCATACCTGGATATCCTTTCGGGCCAACATTTTTTAACACCAGCACGCTGTTCTCGTCTACATCCAGGTCGGGGTCTTCTATTTTGTATTTGTAATCCTCAATGTTTTCAAATACAACTGCTTTCCCGGTATGCGTCATCAGAGCCGGGCTTGCCGCCGATGGCTTAAGTACAGCGCCATTTTCGGAAAGGTTTCCTTTAACCACCACGATGCCGGCAACAGCGTTAAAAGGCTCGTCCATGGTGGCAATCATTTCGCGGTTAAAGCATTCGCTTCTGCTGTAGTTATCAGCAATGGGCCGTCCGCTAACAGTTATGGCGCTGTTATGCAGCACGCTATCCAGCTCTTTCATTAATGCAGGCAGACCGCCGGCATAATAAAAATCTTCCATAAAGTATTTTCCGGAAGGCTGCAGGTTGGCCAGCAACGGAATATTAGCGACATTATTAAAATCATCCATCGTTAAATCAACACCGATACGTGCCGCAATAGCCAGCAAGTGGATTACAAAATTGGTTGAACCGCCTATTGCTGCGTTTACCGTAATGGCATTTTCAAACGCTTGCCGTGTAAGCACATCAGAAAGCACCAGGTTTTCTTTTACCATTTCAACTATCCTGCTGCCGGATAAATGGGCCAGCACCTTGCGGCGAGAGTCAGCTGCGGGTATCGCTGCATTTTCCGGCAGCGTGAGACCCAGCGACTCTACCATACAGGCCATGGTTGATGCAGTGCCCATAACGGCGCAATGCCCGCGGCTGCGCAGCATACAAGCCTCAGCTGAAAATAGTTCTTCATCACTCATTTTCCCGGCACGGTGCGCTTCTGAAAATCGCCATACATCGGATGTGCCAATATCATGTCCACGGTATTTGCCGGTCAGCATCGGGCCGCCCGATACAACTATTGTAGGGATATTTACACTTGCGGCGCCCATAACCAGCGAAGGTGTGGTTTTATCGCATCCACAAAGCAGCACCACGCCATCCAAGGGGTTGGCCCTGATGGATTCCTCTACATCCATGCTTACCAGGTTACGGTATAGCATAGCGGTAGGCTTAATCAGCGTTTCACCTAAGGACATTACAGGGAACTCAACCGGAAATCCCCCGGCTTCGTAAATACCGTGCTTAACCGACTCAGCCAGTTCCCTGAAATGAGCATTGCAGGGCGTCAGCTCCGACCATGTATTACAAATGCCAATCACCGGTTTTCCCTGCAGTTCATGTGCAGGGATACCCTGGTTCTTCATCCACGCCCGGTATATAAAACCGTCCTTGCCTTTTTTTCCAAACCACTGGCGGCTTCTCAGTTCCTTATCCATTTTATTATTTAATAGTCCGTCAATATTATTGATTTATCTTCAAATAATACAATTTGAGGATTGATGTATTTAAAGGCAGCACTGGCAAATCCCAAATCATTTTTAGTATAGTGTATTCTTTTTATGATGCGGCTTTTTCCACAATATCAATTGCCATACAAGTTCAGCACTGGCCAGGATAACAATAGCAAAAACTGCGGCCCAGATTGCTTGTTTTGTAGATGAAAAAACGCCAGCCAAAGCCGTAAAGTAAACTGCGACAGGTAATATCAGCATCAGGCAAAGCCCGGTTACGCTTAGCGGTATTTTAAACGGACGGTGCATATCGGGACTCTTTATTCGCAACTTTATTAGTGAAACGTATTCAAGCGATAGACCGGCACCATATACGGTAACGTCAATAATCAGCAGATCGCCAAACGGCCATAAAATCATCAGGCTTACAACCAGGGAGCAAATTAAAATTGACACATAGGGCGTTTGAAACCGGGAATGCAGTTTGTTTAATCTCTTTGGCAAAAGGTCATCGGTAGCCATCACCTGCGGAACGCGGGACACCGATAACAACACCGCAGCATAAATACCCAGGCTGCTGATCATTCCTGCAAATGCAATCAAGCTTCCTAACCACTGCCCGCCGATGATGGCGCCAACGGCCGGAAATCCCTCGTCTTTTAAAACAGCGGCACTGATGCCCGATTGCTGAGAGATGAGAATAACCAGGAAATATAGTACGATTACTAACGCGAAAGCTGAAAAAATGGACACGAGGTACGACCGCACGGGCTTCTCTACTTCCTCCGCATAGGTGGTTACGTTGTCCCATCCCAGGCAATTCCACATCACTACATATAGTGCCATGCCAAACGAGGAAAATGGCATTCCTTTTAGTGATGGCGATGGTATAGCTGTCGCACCCGCATGGTGATAAAAATAAAGTACGAATAAAATAACAAACGGCGCCAATACCAAAGCGCCCAAAACCAATGACGTTTTTCCAACGGGCACTATGCCTAAAATATTTAATCCGGCGGAAGCCCAGATAACGCACAAACACAGGGGAATGCGATATTCCATCAATCCCGGAAAGAAAAAGGATGCATACAGTACAAACAAGCCAGGGTAAATAGCCAGATCAACGAAAGTATAAAGCCATGTCCACCAGCCTTCGTAAAATCCCCAGCGCGTGCCCAGTGCATTTTTTACCCATTTGTAGTATCCGCCGGTTACAGGCATCATGCTATTTAGTTCCAATACGGTAAAAATTGCCGGCACATCCCATAATAGTGGTGTTATCAATAATAAAAGCAATGCGCCATGCTGGCCGGCATAAGTTAGTAACGACTCCAATCCATAGGGCCCGCCGGACACGGTAAAAAAAATTACAGCGATAAGTTGTACAGGGCGGATTTTTCTCAGTGATATTGGTGACGGCATAGGTTATTAAAATGGACTGACTGTGAATGTCTTTCACTTCTTATTAAAATATTGTAAACTGTACATTGACTAATTTTTAATTCAAAAATCATTTTTAGTGTAAATCATTAAGACAAGATTAACGAAATATTACCTTTTCTCCGATCCCAAAAAAAGCCAAAACCTAATTTGTAGTTTTAATTTATATAAAGATAGTGCAATGAGGAGAAAGATATTATTTATTACCGGCTCAATAAATCAAACCTCACAAATGCACCAGATTTCAAAACATCTGGATGATTATGACTGCTGGTTCAGCCAGCTATTTCCTGACACTTCATTCCTTCAGGCAGTTATCAAAAATACATCCCTCGCAAACGGCACGGTATTAACGGGTCAATTTAAAGAACGGTCTGAAAGTTATCTGCAGGAGCATCACCTGCAGGTTGATTACGGCGGTAATTTAAACAATTATGACCTGGTAGTAAACTGTACGGATATGATTGTTGCTGAAAAATTCAGAAAGACTAAAACCGTTTGGGTACAGGAGGGGATGATTGATAAACGTACAGCTTTAACAGGATTCGTTAAGGCGGTTGGCTTGCCCCCTTATTTTACCGGCAACACTTCTTTAAATGGCTCGACTAACGTTTGTGATATTTATTGTGCTGCGTCAGAGGGCTATAAAAACCACTTTATAAAACATGGTACAGATGCTGACAAACTGATTGTAACCGGAATACCCAATTACGATAACCACGAGCCGCTACTGTATAATGACTTCCCTTTCCGCAACTACGTTATGGTGGCAACATCAGACATGCGCGAAACCTACAAATTTGAAAATAGGCCGGCTTTTATTAAAAGTGCAGTAAAAATAGCTGCGGGCAGGCAAATGCTATTTAAACTTCATCCTAATGAAAACGTCGCCCGTGCAAAATCGGAGATCAGAAAATATGCGCCCGCGAACACGTTGATATTTCATACCGGCAACACCGGTCATATGATCGCCAATTGCTGCGAACTAATTACACAATATTCAACGGTTGTATACACAGGAATTGCCCTGGGTAAAAAAGTTAATTCCTGGTTTGATGTAGAAGAGTTAAAACGCCTGGCGCCCGTACAGAACGGCGGTACTTCAGCCAAAAAAATTGCCCAGGTATGCAGTAGTTACCTGAATTATATGGGACCCAAAGAAGATTTCTTAGCTGATTTTGTTTTTGAAGCGGAAATTATAAAATACGATGAACTAAAATATGCCTGATTACAAAAACGCATAAATCAAATTTATGGCAGACAAAGTAGTTATAGTGGTGCAGGCGCGGATGTCATCCAGCCGCCTTCCGGGTAAGGTTATGCTGCCCGTTTTAGGCAAAAGCATCTTATCCCGGATGATAGACCGTCTGCTAATGATCTCCCATAAGGCGCAAATCATTATTGCAACCTCCGACGAAAGAAAAGACAACATCATAGAGCAGGAGGCGCTCCAAATGAATATTCCCTGTTACCGTGGCAGCCTCCATAATTTGCTCGATCGCCACTACCGGGCCGCGAAACAGCTGAATGCGGACATTGTATTGAAAATTCCATCTGACTGCCCCCTTATTGATCCGCGAATAATAGACGATGTCCTTGACTTTTATTTCACACGCCGGGGCAAATATGACTATGTAAGCAACCTTCACCCGGCCACTTTCCCGGATGGCAATGACGTAGAGATCATAACAATGGATTGCCTTGAGAAAACCTGGAAAGAGGCTAAAAGGATTTTGGAATTGGAACACACTACACCTTATATCTGGGATAATCCTGGAAAGTTTAATATAGGCAATGTGGTTCTCGACACTGGGGAGGATTATTCCATGACGCACCGGTTTACGATTGACTATGAAGCCGATTACCAATTTATAACGCGGGTATTCGGGGAATTGTATACCGAAAATCCCGGCTTTTCTTATCGGGACATTTTGGACCTGCTCGAAGACAAGCCTGAAATTTATACTATTAATGCAAAATATGCCGGGGTAAACTGGTACCGTAACCACCTGGATGAACTGCAAACAATTTCGTCACAACAAACGAAAGTGTTGGCCGAATAAAAATATAAAACAAAAACCTGGTCAATAACTAATGCAAAGTGTAATTACACAAACCAACCAGCTTGAGGCAACAGCTTTAAGAGTGCGTGAGCACATTATAAAAATGTCGACCGACGGCGGCTGTTTTGTCGGAGCCTCGCTATCCGCCGCCGATTTGATTGTTTACCTGTATTCCGAATTTTTAAACATCAATAAAAATAACCTCGATGATCCAAATCGCGATTACCTGTTCCTGTCCAAAGGGCATGATGTGCCTGCACTGTACGGTACCTTCGCGGAACTGGGACTAATAGAAAAAGTGCGCTTAAAAAATCACCTGTCAACTACCGACCATATTTACTGGCATCCCAACACTCATATTCCGGGCATTGAATTTCATTCCGGCTCCCTTGGCCATTTGCCATCGGTTGCCATCGGCGTAGCAATGGACATAAAAATAAAAGGCGGTACCAACAAAGTAGTATGCATAATGGGTGATGGCGAGTTAAACGAAGGTACCTGCTGGGAGGCGATCCTGGTAGCCAATGCCTATAAACTGGATAACCTGTTGTTTGTGATTGATCGTAACCAGTTCCAGGCCAACATGCCCACGGAAGATCTGATTCCTTTGGAACCCTTGCACGATAAATTTACAGCATTTGGTGCTGCCGTTAAGCGGGTGAATGGTCACAGCTTTGAAGCTTTGCATGAGGCTTTCTCGGCTTACCCTTTTCAAACCGGTAAGCTAAATGTAATCATTGCCGATACCATTCGCGGTAAAGGTTTGCCAAGTATTGAACGCCGCGCCGACAGGTGGTTCTGCAATTTTAATGCAACCGAAGTAGATGACCTGCTTAAAGAATTGCACGGCGAACATTTGACTCAGTTAACATCAGAAACTTTAGTAGTAAGATAATATGACCTACGAAGAATTACTTACAGAGACTGCTTTACAAGACGAACGTTTTATTGTGATGACTGCGGAAAACCGCGCATTGGTAAGGAATATCCCCGCCAAATTAGGCAACCGTTTTATTGATACTGGTATTACCGAACAAACTATGCTGGGTGCAGCTGCCGGGTTAGCGCTTCGCGGGCGGATACCGGTTGTTCATGCCCTGGCCTCATTTTTATCCATGCGGGCATTTGAATTTGTGCGTACTGATGCAGGCATACCCAACCTGCCGGTTAAGCTAAGCAGCTTTATCCCGGGTTTTTTATCAGATGGCAACGGCCCGACCCACCAGGCCCTGGAAGATATTTCATTGATGCGCGGCATACCTAATATGACCGTATTCGCTCCTGCGGATGAGGACGATCTTGTTAAAATGCTGCCGCAAATTTGGGAATGTCCAAATCCCTCATACGTACGGATCAACACGCGTAAAACTGACTATCAGCATGCCCCCTTTCAATGGGGTAAAGCAGAAGTAATTTCCGAAGGGGAAGATATCACTATTCTAACCTACGGACTATTGTTCGAACAGGCAATGATTGCTGTTGAAATTCTTAAAAACGAAGGCCTGTCTGTAGGGCTCGTCAATATGCGGAGCCTTAAACCGGTGGACGAATACGCGATACTACAAGCCACACGCAATAGTAAGTTGACAGTGACGCTGGAAGATCATTTTCTAACCGGCGGATTGTACAGCATCGTAGCTGAAGTATTGTTGAAGCACGGCCTTACCGCAAATGTTTTGCCTTTCGCCCTGAATGAGCAATGGTTTAAGCCTTCGTTATTGCCCAACGTTTTGGAATATGAAGGCTTCACGGGCAAGCAAATCGCCGAAAAAATATTAGGTTATAACACCTTATTCGTACAGCCAGATTTTTTATTTGCTCAATTTTTTGAATAATAGATAATAGCTATACATATGTCAAACACTATAAAATTTAATGATAACTACCCGGATATAGCTAATTCAAACAAGTTATATGAGCGTGCATTGCGGGTTCAGAAACCGGTTACACAGACGTTGGCAAAGGGCCCCGGACAGTTTACAAACGGCGTTGCACCAAAGTATATACAGCGTGCAAAAGGCTCTCATGTTTGGGATGTTGACGGAAGCGAATATATCGATTTTAATTCTGCGATAGGCCCTATCTCATTGGGTTATGCCTACCCGGTTGTTGACGAGGCGATAAAAAGACAACTACAGGATGGCATTACGTTTTCATTGATGCACCCGCTGGAAGTTGAGCTTTCTGAATTAATACAGCAGGTAATACCGAATGCCGAAGCGGTTAAAATAGCAAAAACAGGTGCGGACGTTTGCTCGGCAGCTATACGGGTTGCCCGCGCCTTTACCGGCAGGGATAAAGTGTTTTGTTGCGGATATCACGGCTGGCACGATTGGTATATCGGCATCACCAGCCGTAACGCCGGGATACCGGAGGCTATCCAAAACATGACTTATACATTTGAGTATAACGATATTGAGGCTATAAAAAAAGCGCTTGACGAAACCGTCGCTGCCCTGATTTTGGAGCCTTTTATTTTTGAGGCCCCTAAACCGGGCTTCCTGCAGGAGCTTGCCGAAGCATGCCAGGCCAACGGCACACTGCTGATTTTTGACGAAATGTGGACAGGCTTCCGCATTGCGATTGGCGGCGCCCAGGAATATTTTAATGTTAAACCCGACCTGGCCGTGTACTCAAAAGCCTGCGCCAACGGTATGCCCATCGCGCTGCTCACGGGTAGGGCCGACGTAATGCAATTGTTCAATTCGGAAGTGTTTAGCTATACCACTTTTGGAGGCGAGGCCTTGTCGCTGGCCGCCTGTATAGCCACCATTAATGAACTGCGCGATAAAAATGTACCCAAATATCTTGATAAAAAAGGCGCATTGCTGAAAGATGGATATAATCAAATCGCCATGGAAACGGGTATGGATATATACACCCGCTGCATAGGCTACAACTGCCGCTCGATGGTAACTTTTATGCCCGAAGCCGGCAACGGGCTCGAGGTTAAAACATTAATGCAACAGGAGATGATTAAACGCGGCGTGCTGTGGGCCGGCTTCCACAATATGTGCTATAGTCATAGTGACGAGGATATAGCTTACACACTGTGTGCTTACCGGGACGTAATGCCCATTATGAAAGAAGCCATACAAAGCGGCAATATCAAACAATATTTAAGAGGAGATGTGCTCGAAGCAGTTTTCCGTAAAGTGAGTAATTATAATATTAAACCGAAGGTGGTTTAATATTGGTCATTAAGTCATTAGTCATTGCAAAGTTTGACAACCTGCATAACCAATGACGAGTGACCAATGACTAATGACCAGTGACTAATGACACAATGACCAATGACTAACCTATTTTCATTAAAAGATAAAACGGCAATAGTTACGGGTGCATTAGGGTTGCTGGGCCAACAGCATTGTGAAGCGCTTGCAGAAGCGGGCGCCAATGTAGTGGTGGCCGATATAAATGAAAATGACGCCGAAAAATTCGCTGAAAGCCTTGGTGAAAAACACGGCGGGTTAAAAATAGATGTAACTAATGAACGGTCATTGAAAATAGCCCGGGATAAAATATTAACCCGGTACGGCACTATTGACATCCTCGTAAATAACGCGGCGATAAACGACATGTTCGAAAACCCCGGCATGGCAAAAGAACTTTCGGCCTTTGAAAATTATCCGCTTGATGCATTTAAAAGATCATTGGATGTAAATGTTACCGGGGTATTCCTGGCATCACAAATATTCGGGTCGGTAATGGCGGAGCAAGGTAACGGAAGCATTATCAACATTGCCTCTACTTATGGCATGGTAGGTCCGGATCAAACTATCTACAGAGATCAATGTGGTGAGCAAACCTTTTACAAATCGCCAGTTTACCCGGTTACAAAAGGCGCCGTGATCAATTTCACCCGGTTTTTGGCCGCTTACTGGGGTAACAAAGGCGTCCGGGTTAACACCCTTTCGCCGGGCGGAGTAGAAAACGGGCAGGATGAATTTTTTATACAAAATTATTCAGCCAAAACTTTACTTGGCCGCATGGCCCGGCCAACTGATTATCAAGGCGCATTGGTTTTTTTAGCAAGTGATGCATCGGTTTATATGACCGGCGCAAACCTTGTAATTGACGGCGGATGGACAGCAATTTAAATCTAAACTTAATCAATCAAAATATGTTAAACGAAAAACTTTCACGCATCAAATTACTCCTTACAGATTGTGATGGCGTATTAACAGATGGCGGTGTTTATTACGGTGAGACCGGCGAAGAATTTAAGAAATTCGACATCCGGGATGGTATGGGTGTGGAGCGTTTGCGCAACCTGGCAGGGGTAACAACAGGTATTATAACAGGCGAACTTTCTCCGTCATTGATCAGGCGGGCCGAAAAATTAAAGATTACGGAATTACATTTAGGAGTTAAAGACAAACCCGCAGTATTTGAAGAGATCTTAAACCGTTTGAACTTGCAACCTGATGAAGTTGCCTATATCGGTGATGACACGAACGACCTTGGCATTATGAAACTCGCGGGCCTTTCTGCGTGTCCATCAGATGCGATCTCATTTGTTAAAGAAGCTGCGGATATTGTATGCGAATCGAAAGGCGGGGCGGGTTGTTTCAGGGAATTTGCTGAACAGATCATTGCATCACACCATGCTATAAAAACAAAACTCCCCGCAAATAATACGATCTGGTTAAATTCCGGGAAAAAAATCGGGCCCGGCGAACCCTGTTACATCATTGCCGAAATCGGTATCAATCATAATGGTTCCCTTGAAATCGCAAAACAATTGATTGATGAGGCGGTTGCTGCAAAGGCCTCCGCTGTTAAATTTCAGAAGAGAACGCCTGAGATTTGTGTGCCGAAAGATCAATGGAACATTATGCGGGATACGCCCTGGGGCCGTATCACTTATATTGATTACAAACGCAAAACAGAATTTGGCATTGCTGAATACGCTACCATCGATCAATATTGCAAAAAACTGGATATCGACTGGTTTGTATCTACCTGGGACGTTGAAGCGGTAGATTTTATGGAACGGTTTGACACGCCTTTATATAAACTGGCATCGGCTTCATTAACTGATTTCCCGCTTATCAACAGGATATTGCTAACGGGCAAACCATTGATGTTATCCACCGGAATGTCGACCAATAAAGAGATTGAAGCTGCAGTAAACCTGGTAAGGGAATTTGATGAAAATTATCCGTTGCTTATCGCCCACTCAACTTCTGCTTATCCCTGCAAACCCGAAGAACTTAATTTGAAGATGGTACAAACATTGGAGGCTAAATATCCGGGCGTTCCAATTGGCTACTCAGGTCATGAAACGGGTCTGGCCACTACAATTGCCGCGGTATCTTTAGGCGCCACGTTTGTGGAACGTCACTTTACGCTCGACCGTGCAATGTGGGGATCTGATCATGCCGCATCAGTAGAGCCGCAAGGTTTTCAACGCATGGTACGGGACATCCGCGATGTTGAAACAGCAACCGGCGACGGGATTAAAAAAGTTTACGAATCTGAGCTTGGTCCGATGAAACGGTTAAGAGTCAATATTTCTGATGAATATAAAGATAAATCGTTAGCGTAATCCCACTTTGTCATTGCGAGGAGGAACGACGCGGCAATCTCATCGCCGTGCCTGACGAGTGTGTATGGCGGCCATGCTTAATGACAATGCTAGCGACGAGATTGCCGCGCTACGCTCGCAATGACAAAGTGGTTAATTTTTCCTCCTTCCCCGTTCGAAATAACAACGTTTTATAGAAACATGACCCTAATCCAAATAACCACCACAATCCTCATCTGCTGGGTGATACTAATTATAGCCTGGGAACGCATTTCGCCTTATCGTAAGGGCCTGCCCTTTTTCAGGAATGGCTTTTGGGTTGATTTGGTTTGGTACACCATCATTCAAAGCTATGTGCTTAAAATAGTGATCTTTGATTATATCATTAATCCTGTTCAGCATCATTTTGATTGGTCGGGGTTTCAGTTCATCAAAAGCTGGTCGTTAACAGAACAGGTGTTGTTTTTCCTGGTTACGCACGACTTATATATTTATCTTTTTCACCGGCTTCAGCATCATAGCAAGTTACTGTGGCGAACACACGAAGCGCATCACTCCGGTAAGGAAATTGACTTCCTGGCCGGCTCCCGTTCGCATGCGCTGGAGATTATAATTAACCAAACAATTGAATTTGCTCCCATAGTTATCCTCGGCGCGGATCCGGCGGTGGTGCCTATAAAAGCAATGCTCGATGCCATGTTCGGGATGTTTATCCACGCCAATGTCAACGTCAAATTCGGCAAACTCAAATACTTTATCAATTCACCCGAACTCCATTTATGGCACCATGCCAATTATCGTGAAGTTTTCCATGCCAATTTTTCGACTAAGTTTTCGATTTGGGATTACCTGTTCAGAACGGTTTACGATCCGGGGCGCAAACCAGGCGACAATCCGGAAAATTGGGGTTTATACTATGATTTCCCAAAAGATTATTTTTTGCAGCATGCCTTTTCAGTGAAACGTTTTGATGAAAGAAACCTGTTAAAATACAAATGGTTCAGGCGTTATTATCGGTTGCGGCCGATTATTATTAATCGAATTACAGCCCGTTTCAAATTAGATAAGGGCGCCAAAATAATCACGATGCAACCGCATGATGATGATAGCCTGATATCGTGCAACCAATAACTAATTAATGGCCTGGATATACCTGATACTAGCCGCTACCTGCGAAACCGCATGGACGTTCTGTTTAAAATTTATAAGATTTTCCGATCTTAAAACACTGCGTGTTATCACCTTTTATAAATGGCAGGGTGGCTTGCCAATTTTGCTGCCATTTATAGGCTATATCTTAT
>Ga0206797_1066_pt1 | contig 21539 bp, 14 predicted proteins | sample Alteio_BWOrgCont_69_FD_152894 | JGI IMG/M metagenome (GOLD analysis project Ga0206797, IMG submission 152894) | Enriched cells from forest soil in Barre Woods Harvard Forest LTER site, Petersham, Massachusetts, United States -... | ecosystem: Environmental > Terrestrial > Soil > Temperate forest >...
TATGAATAGCCTCGTCAACCGACGTAAAAGGAATGACACACAATACCGGCCCAAAGATCTCTTCCCGGGCGATATTCATGGTATTGCGTACATTGGTGAATATCGTTGGTTCTAAATAAGCTCCTCTAATATCCACATCAGGTACTCTGCCTCCACAAGCAAGTCGAGCACCCTCTTGTTGTCCCTTTTCAATATACCGGAGGACTGAATCACGATGCTCAACGCTGACAAGAGGACCGAACTCTGTTTCAAAACTTTCAGCAGGGCCGATCTTTAACTTTTTAGCACGATCCACCAATTTCTCGACAAAGACCTGATATATCTTATCTTCCACTAAAAGCCTGGATCCCGCCGTGCACATCTGGCCTTGATTCATGAATATCGAGGACAATGTTCCGCCGATGGCTGCTTCCATATCACAATCAGCAAAAACAATATTGGGTGATTTACCGCCCAATTCGAGAGTTAATTTCTTAACTCCCTTGGATGCCAAAGTCATCACCGCCTCACCCGTCTTGGTTGAGCCTGTGAATGAGACCATGTCCACTTCAGGACTGCCCACCAACTCCTGACCCGCCAGCCCTCTTGACGAAGAAATAATATTCAAGACACCCTTAGGCAAACCTGCCTGAGCGACCAATTTAGCTAACAACATCACCGACGCACAAGCCGCGGGTGATGGTTTAAGGATAAGGGTATTGCCTGCCAATAAAGCTGGTGCAATTTTCCAGGCAGCCATGATCAACGGATAATTCCATGGGATAATGGCAACCACAACCCCCACCGGCTCACGCTCGATCATCGAAAGCACTGGTGACGTAACCGTCATCGTCTCATGAATGACATTTCCGGATAAATTCCCGAAATATTCAAAGGTTTCCGCGGCGGTCGGAACATCAATAAAGGTCGTATGCTTAATGATCTTTCCAGTGGACGCGCATTCCAGATCTGCCAATTCTTTGGCATGATCCCGAATAAGCCCGGCGATCTTGATCAAGAATTGCCCGCGCTCACCAATGCTCATTTCCGGCCAACGGCCATGATCAAAACCCAAACGCGCCGCACTAACAGCCATCTGCACATCGATCGTATCCGCATCCGCCATGCGCGCGAACACCTCACCGTTGGAAGGATTGATGGCATCAAAATACTTGCCGCTCAAAGCAGGACTGAGCTTGCCTTCCATCAATAGATCGAATTGCTGGATCGTTGTCGTCGTCATTTTATTCAACCGGCACCTGTGTCCATAATTGAAAAATACGGCTGCAAGGCGCGTACCATTTAGAAATACGCGCAAAATCTCCACGGAGATTCATTTTCTTCTGGGTCGTTGCCACAAAAGGATCGATCTCACGATTGAAAACCGAACGCCAAATATTTTCATTAGCGGTGATCAAGAATTCTGCCCCGGCATCATTAGCCGTCTTGGTGATCCGGCCATTTTCAAATTTAAAACTATAAATAGCACCAGTCTCTTGCAGGCAAACAGCCAGATCCATATTCATCGCCGTTTTCTGACCTAATTCCTGCATTTGCGCATCGCCATTAACTAGACGGACAATTTCCTCAATTTGGTCTTTAGAAAAAAGCTTATATTTCTTTTTAATTCCGTCATTCTGAGGCGCAGCCGAAGAATCTCTTAAAGAATTAATCTTAGAAAAATGAATATTCACTAATTCCACCTTTGTCTGTTCTTCCAATTCCTGTATCAAGACAAAAGCATAAAAAAGATCCGGCCCCATGGCAACAACACCATGATTACGCAGCACAACGATATTGCTGACCTTCAATTCCTTGACCACTGGTTCCATCGCCGTTACCGATGGTGTAGACTGAGGCACTGACTTAACTGTCCCTAAATAAAATTTCGCTTCAAATGTTTTAGGCTCCAATGTTTCATTACTTAAGAAAAACCCATTGGTATAGGTTGGATGCGTATGGACAACCGCTTTTATATCCGGAAAATTCTTATACACTTCCGTGTGCATGAATCTCTCACTGGAAGCTTTTCCTTCTCCAATAACTTCCCCCGTCTTAAGGCTTAAAGTGACAATGTCTGTCACTTTTAAATAACCCAAACACGTACCCGTCGCTGTGATCAATATAGTTTCAGCATCAACGCGAGCGCTAATATTACCGTTAAAACCAGTAACCAGCCCCTTGTCCCAAAGCAGCTTGCCGATCCTGATAATTTCTTCTGTAAGAGATTGTTTTGTCATTTTAAATATTTCGCTGGCACCCATTCAACTAAAGGTACATATCCGTGAGTGTCCTTTGGAGCCATCCGTTGTCCTTCAAAACTTAAAATCGCCTTTGGATCACCTATAAATCTATGTCTATGCTCTGCGATCAATAATTTTACAGGGACTTTATGTTTCTTCGCTAATACGGCTAATATCAACGCCCCTGTGTCGCATAAGGCACCCTTATTATCCGCATACTGACAGGCAATACTTACTTCCTTGACCAATCCTTTAAAGAACAAGAATCCAGCCATATTATCGCTTATCAGCGTCGGTGAGATCTTGTTCTTGAGAAGAGCCGCTGAATTCTTTCGTCCTGCCTCCAAGCTTGGGCGTCCTTCACAAACAAAGGCATGCTCGTCTTTTGAAAGCTTTACTTTCTTTAAAGAGTCGGCGCTTAAGAGACCCTGGAACAAATAAATGGATTTATTTTTATAATCCTGCATTGATCGCGATCGCTTTCGTAATTAATTGATGTGGCACCACATCAAAGCCCGGATAAAATCCTTTAACTTTGGGACTAAATACTTTCTTTCCGCCAAAGACCAATAATTCATCTGCGTCACGCATTTCAATAGGCATATCCGCACCACTGGCAACACCCCTTGAAGGCTGCGTCAAGACGATCAACGGGATATCAAATTCTTTGGCCAAGACTGCTATTTGATAGGAACCGATCTTATTGGCAATATCCCCATTCGCTGCCGAACGATCAGATCCAATGATCACCTTATTGATCAATCGATCCGCCATCAATGACCCTACTGTATTATCCGCCACCAAGCTTACATTAGCCTTTGCCTGCTGTAATTCCCATACAGTAAGCTTTGCTCCTTGCATATAGGGCCTGGTTTCAGTCGCAAAAAACTTGATATGTTTACCCTGAGCAATCGCCAGGCTTGCCGCCATGGCTAATTCACCGCTGACATTGCAATGCGTCAAGATCGAATCTCCATCCTTCATCTCATCGCTTATCTCTTGAACACGCTGCAAACGGCGGGCCCTGATACCAGCCAGAAATCCTTGCACTGTTTTGCCAACAGCCAATCGGGGATCCACACCGTTAGCCGCAGCTTTTTGCGCGGCACCGACTACGATCCCTGTCACCTCGGCAAAAGGAAAAGTGGGACGGGAATTGTTCAATTGATGGGCCACATCCTGCAAATGCTTAAGAACATCCCCTTTAGGATTTAATTCTAAAAGAAAAGTATTCAGCACCACCAAAAATTGACCAAAAGCACGGGTCTTCATCTCACGGATAACCGCAACCGCACCTTTAACATTCTTAACAGGAATGTATTTCAGTTTCGACGGGACCAAGGTCTCATCGAGAACATACAAGACATCCTCTTTCATGTACGCTGGCCAAAATAACGGTGATTCAAAAGACATTTTACTTGCCTTCCAATTGCTTAACCAACTCCATAGCCATCTGAATGAGCATACCTTCGGCCATGTAATAATCAGGATTAATAAAGCCCATCTGTCCAGTGATCAAATTATCTGAGATCGCCAAAATAGAAACCGCTGGGATTTTATACGTCTGAGCAATGGTCAAGAAAGGAGCACTGACCATGTCAACACCGATAGCACCACGATCGATCACACCATTGACGATTTCCTTGGTCTCTTTCAAGATCGCATCTGTTGACCATACCTTACCTTCATGAACGGTCAAACCAGCCGTTGCTGCAAGATTCTTGGCGATCACACCTAATTTTTGAGTCATGGCCGCATCCGGAAGCGTTTCAAATTTATCATCCACATAATACGGAGAAACACCATCCCCGCGCACACAGCCGGTAGTTAAAATAAAATCACCGATCTTCATATCTTTGCGCATGGCCCCACAGCTGCCGATGCGTATTAGCGCCTTGACCTCGGCATTGCATAAGATCTCCGTCGTGATCGCTGTATCTGCCGCAAAGCGCCCGCCGTTGATACCAGTGACACGGATGCCATTGATATTACCGGTGTACATGTTGTATTCCATAAATGTAAAATTCTTAACAGGATTCTCCATTTTCTTAACCAAGGAATCCAGACGTTCTTTAGGCCCTGGAACGATGGCATAAGAACCAACATCTTTAGGTCTTAACTGCACCATGCCCATCAAATCCTTGCCGCTTAAATGCACATCCCTGGTCATGCGATCAACTGTTTGTGTAGACATACTTAACCCTTTCTTTAGGCTAAAACCTTCTGTTTTAATAATTCTTTATCGATCTTCCCTGTTCGATTCTTAGGCAACTCAGACCTGATCTCAACTGTCTGAGGCACTTTAAAATTAGCCAAATGCTCACGGGCAAAATATTTGATCTCCAAAGGCTCAATAGTAAAACCTTCTTTCAAAACCACATACGCTTTAACTGATTCCCCGCGCATATCATCAGCAACACCAATAACCGCCGCTTCCAGCACTGCCTCATGCTTGCACAACGCTGCTTCCACCTCGGGCGCATAAACAATTTGCCCTGCCACCTTGATCATTTCCTTCTTGCGTCCCACAATATATAAAAACCCTTCATCATCAAAACGCCCTAAGTCTCCGGTATGGAACCAACCACCTTTTTTAGCCGCTGCTGTTGCTTGCGGGTCTTTATAATACTCCTGCATAACTACCCAGCCGCGGATAACGATCTCGCCAACTGCACCCGTTGCTAAGGGCTTATCATCGTCATCCACAATTTGAATTTCGCAATTAGGTGCGGGTTTGCCAACACTTTCAAGACCTGTCATTCCCGAATGCTTTTGTCGGGAATCTATTAATGGTGTCACCGTATTCGGCGGACAGGTCTCGGTCATACCCCATCCATTTAACAATTTAGCATTGGGACAATATTTATGAAACCGCTCTAAAATATCAGGTGAATTAGGAGCCCCAAAAACCACCACCCAACGCAAAGAAGATAGATCATACTGATCGATATTTTTAACCGTCAGCATAGCCGTATACATCGGCGGAACGACGTGGAAACAAGTAACCTTATGTTCTTGGACAAGTTTCAAAAATTCCAAAGGATGAAAACGATCCATGAGTACTAAGGTGATGCCAAAAATAATACAATTTTGTATATAGATAAACCCACCGATATGACTCAAAGGAATCGCGCATAATTTCACATCACGATCAGATAAATCCACAAAATGCTTCATCGCCTGGGGCGAACCTTGCAAATGCTTATAATTAAGCAAGATACCCTTAGGCTGCCCCGTTGTTCCCGACGTATACATAATTAACGCCGGATCAGTCTCAGCAATACTTTGAGCTTTAAATTCACCAGGCTGAAACAATGCTACAAATTCAGGCCCTAAAAAAATAATATTCTTTAACGACGGAATACTCTCTTGCAACACCTTCCAATCTAAATCCGCCTTCGGCAAAGCAATCACAAACTCAGCTTCCGCATGAGAAAGGCAAGCGACTAATTCATCGCTTTTAAGCATATAATCCAACGGAATAATCACAGCTCCCAAAAGAAAAGACGACAGATAACTGTAAACGTATTCCGGGCAATTAGGCAAATACAAGGCAATTTTACTGGACTTGCCCACCCCTTTAGCCTGCAAACCCCGCGCCAAAGCAAAAACATTCGCCTTTAAATCAGTAAAAGTAATAGATTTATCTTTAAATATAATAGCAGGCTTTTGAGCAAAGACACGCGCGGAATCAGTTAGGATTTGATAGACATTCATGAAATAACCAGACTAGGCCGATTTTCTAATAAAAATCAAGGAAACGGCACCTTTCTTGTATCATTTTAAATAGAAAGTCAGAAGTAGTTAAATTTTAATACAAATATTTTAATATAAGCAGGAAATAAGTCAAGCAATCTTCGCTGGTTTCTCTAATCCTAAAATCAAAGGCAGGTTGGTTACTGGAGTCATGTTGCGGATAGTAAATGTCGCCCCGGTTATTTGAGCGGCATCAATTTCAGTACCGTTAAAATCAAATTTAAAATCTTGGGGACCATTGTTGACCTGCATACTCATTTGAGCAGGATTAAAATCAATACCACCACTTTTTTGAACATTGATCTTCGCCGTCTTGTCTAAAGCGCCCCTCCCATGGACAGAAGCTTTCTGCAATTGATTAATGACCAGAACATTTCCCTTACGGACGTTTTGCATTTTTATAAGCTCTAATCCCTGTTTTGAATAAAAGACATCTAAAAGGTAATCTATATTAATTTCTTTAGCCCCCAATTGTTTAAATAATTTTTGTGCAATAGGCGCAGCTTCCCCCAAAGCTCTTCCCTGATAACCTAAACGAAAAGACTCACTGATAGCACTGGCTACAAGAACCGCCCCCACTCCTTTTAACTGACGCTGAGCTTCATTTTCCCTATTCCATGGTGCAGTGATTAAATGATCCATCAATATACCTTCACTCATGTCTTTTAAACATATAAAACCTTCAAGCCTTGGCCCTTTTTGACCTTGGCTTAAAATTCCAATTATAAACCTATTTTTATCTAAATAGCTCCAAGCATAATAGCTTATCCTTCGCTCTAAATCGTTATCGGTAGTATCCAAATGCCAATCATCAATCAATTGCAAATCATTTTTAGTTAAAATCTTTAAAACCACTGATTTCATCTTCGCATTATTTGACTGCAGAGTAGGATTAAAATCAATTTTCTGATAAGTTCCCGATTTATCATTTATTTTAACCACTGAAATTCTGGTGTAATCCATCAAAAAGCTATAAGCTTCAGACTTCTCTAAAGCATACCGATTTATTAATTTAATCACCTTGCGCAACCATGATTCATATTCTGCACCGGACAACTTTTCCTTAATACGCCCTAAATCAAATTCTTTAAAACTCTCTACTGAAGTTCCTTCATCAAAATCTATAAGCTCCCACAATTTATTTTCTAACTTGGCAACATTCATCGCCTCATCCGCTTTTAACCTTTTTGGCATCCTAGTACTTAAGGTCATAATTACCCCTGCCATTTTAAGGATTGAAATTTTTCTATGTCTTGTCACTTTGCCAGCATGAATGGACATATCTGCAAAATATTCTTTATCATTACGGGTAATATCTTGAATAAGCACGCTCCCGCCATTGGCATCAACGTCCCTAACCCCATTTTCTCCGTCATGTCCTGTTCCTGATAACACAATAGCAATAACATTAGATTTAAAAGATTCCGCTGCAGAAGCAAATAACTTATCAATATCTAAACGATCTAATTCTCCCGACAATGACTCTTCTTCAACATAAGGAAACATGTTTTTGTCTATTCTTATTGAAATTCTAGTACCTATCAAAATTAAACCCGAACTAAGATAATATCTTACCCCAGGCCTGCACAGGACAATCTTTGACGCATAGTTTCTTGTTTCTAAATATGTTAAAAAATCTTTATTAGGAGCTAAATGCTCAGCCAGGATTATGGGAGGATGATTTACTGGTAATCTTTTAATAATTTCTTTAAAAGCTTTAAAACCAATCGCAGAAGCACCAACCACTACAAGCTTACCAGAATAATTTTCTTCTCGTCTGGCTTCATAATCCCAATCTTTAAATTTGTTATTTTTGATCCTAGTTTTATCATCTGCCTTCATCGCCTCATCACCCTCTTCTTCCAATGCATAAGTGTGTATTCTAAGGAGATTCTTATGCTCCCCCAGATCTGAAAATTTACGCATATACCAATTCACCGTAAAACGGCTAAAGGCTGTTTTTTGAGACAATTGCCTTATAGTCTGCTGATCTTCGTCTAACAATGCTTTCAATCGAGCATGACCTTGCTCAATCTGTTGGGGATTACTTACTTCGGCCAAAACTAAATTATTATGTGTTAACAAATATAATGAACTCGCCACATCATACTGGACCACATTGGTATTCATTCCCGTTGCTTCTGCCAATTGTTTGATGGTATGCTTACCGCTATTTAACAATTCCATCAATTGCATACGGTCATCGGCAATTTCTTCTTCGGAACGAGGCTCTCCAGCAACACCTCGCAGTAAATTCTTATGTTTCTCGAATTCTTCTACCGCACCAACATCATATCGAACATGCGTAATGTCAATCCCACTCTTTTCAGCCATTTGCCGCATAGTGGTGGGGCCTTCATCCAGCATTTCCTTTAAGCGCCTTCTATCCTGCTGAACCTCTTCCTCTGTACGTTTTTTAACCATTATTAAATTTTTGTGCCCCCTCAGATCGGGATCACTGATCAGGTCTGAGACCACCAGCACAATATCTTCTCCTGTTAAATGTGATAATTCTTTAGGGGTATATTTATCTTGATCCAGCCATGCTTTTAATTTTTCTCTATCGGCAAGGACCGTTTGGTGTGAACGAACTTTTCTCATGACAAGATTCTTGTGGTTCCTTAAATCAGACGTTGCAAAAACATCTTGGTAAACATCTGCGGGGTCTCTTTGTGTACTCCTTGCCAAATCACGTATAGTATGTTTTCCTTGTTCCAACAATTTCAACAAAGCATCCCGATCACTCAGCACCTGTTGAGAAGTACGCCTTTCTTCAAAAATTAAATTGGGACTTTTGTCTAAACCAGTCAAATTTAAATCATTAAGCACATCAACATAGTCATACCCCGTCACTTCCGCAAGCTCCATAGGAGTCCACATGCCGTGGCTTAATAAATCTTTAAGCTTCCCTCTCCTTTCAGCCAATTCTTCTTTCGACGCGACTATTTTTTCCATTCTTAAATTTTCATGGCCTCTGAGTTTGCCGTTTTTTACATCGTCACGAACTTGTTCAATATCCCTTCCTGTTGCTGCTGCCAACTCCCGCAGCGTGTGAGGCCCCGCATCTAGTAATCGCTTTAAAGCTTCCCTGTCAGCAGCGGACTGTTCTTTGTTCCGATAGGGCTTACGGATTGTTTTAATAATATTAGGATGCCCTGCTAATCCTAAATACTTGATATCGTCACGAACGTATTGGATATCAATGCCCGTTCTTTCTACTATTTGTCCAATAGAAATAGGTCCGCCTTCTATCAATGTTTTAATCTTGGCCCTATCTATATTCATTTGATCAATGCTTCTTTTCCCTGCCTTCATCGCCCCATCCTTTGGAATTTCATAAATCAAAGCGTTCTCCAGTTCCCCTGGCTTGAAACCAAGGGCCTCAAGGGCAATACGCGTTTGAGACCCCGCCTTAGCTTCATCTTCTTTAAGCAGAGGGAAAATCATCCTTTGAGCCTCATGAGTGGCTAAGATCCCTTTCAGAAAACTAAACATCTTTTTCCCTATTCCCTGACCACGTAAATCTTTAAAGATTTGAAAACGGATATTGTAATCATGCCCCCCGCCGTGGCTAAAAAACCCATAACCGAGCCAGTCTCCCTGCCGATTTTTATAGCCAAACATGGCAATGCTGTGATTATTAGTAAACCAAATGATCATCAATTCAGATTGGGCAGAATTCGCAGGGCCTCTCATATACGCCTGAGCATCCCCATCTGGTTTAAGCGGCACATACACCAATCGTCCATCTCTATACTCTCCAGCACCTGGCACAATTTTCTTATCACGCAATTTTTGCATAAGATTTACAAATAAAGTGCCGTAAAATCCAGGATCATGAGGCTCCACACGTCGTATTTTATCACCAGCCTCACTCTCCATCGCCCGATCAGCTTCTTTTCTTTGAACAGTCACATTGCCATCAACATTGATAAGCTGATCACTTGTTTGTGCAAAATCTGACAGCTCTTGGGGATTAACTGTTTTTGGATCAACGATAGTTAAGGCAAAATCAATTTTTCCTGCTTGAACACCACCAGAGAAATATTTCCTTGGGACAGTTGCACCATCAGGCGTATCTGTATCTTTGATGTAGTTATAAACACCCTTCTTAAATGCCTTCAGATACTCCTGGTAAATTTTATCTTTATCCTGTGCCGAAACATTCACACCGCCAATTTTATTTTGATTGGAATAAACCTTATTAAGAATGCTGTCCTTAATTTTCTTTTTGTACCAAGTAGCCAGGATGAGCGAATAGAAAACTTGACGCAATTGAGAGAAATTTTTTCCCTCGTTTACTTCTTTGGTTAAGGCAGGAATAACGATTTCACGGACAATTTGACTGCCCAATTGATTAGCGTCTTGGGCCCGTGCAGGTACAGATTGAATCCCCTCGTGCTTGGCTAATGAAAGATAATCCTGCTCTAACATAACCTTCAAATGATTCTCCAATACAAACGCCACTCCCCCATTTTCATACACAACAGCCTTCTCGGGAACGATCCAAACTTTATTAAAGGTGTTGATCGGAATATTCGTTGTCCCGTATTTTGCTTGAGCTTGGGCGTAGACCTTAGCCCAGAATTCTTTGCCTAATTGGCTTTCGGGATAAATCAGGGATGCCGTGATTTGTTTTAAGAGATAATCTTCAGCTAAAAGATCACGGCCCATTTCAGTTTGGCCAAATTCTTGTGGGACGATGCGGTCTTTTTCGTAAGGTGAAAGATTAACCCAAAGATCTTTTTCAGGGATGGTTAAAGAAGCGAGGAAATACTTTATTAATTTAGCGGATTCACTTTTGAGTTCTTCTTGGCTTAAATTAGCCTCTCCACGATCAACAAAGAAATGAAACCGAAAAGGATTTTTGGGATCTAATTTGATTCCTTTAAGTACAGCTGGGCTAAAAGCAGGACTTAACGCTACCATCTGGCCAGGTGCCGGTAAATACAGCTCTTGAGCATACACTTGTGGAATAGGCCCAAAGGTATTGATCAGGAAGGCTAATACTACAACAGAATATTGCGCCGCTTTACAAGGAAGCTTACGCAAGCGCATAAATAGGCCGTTTGATAACGAATTGGATATATATGGGGTTCGTATCATACTATATAAAGTATATAACTTATTTAGAGGCTTTGGTGGCAGTTTGGGGCTTTTTGAGATAACGCTTTCTTGCAGGTTTATCGTCGGAAATTTATAATACAATTCGTCTAGATTATTTTAAATCTGATCAATGATTTTCTGGGTAGAATTTATCTCAGCTTCCACCAGATCAAGATCGTGTTGCAGGATAAGGCTCAATATCTTTGTTTTTGCGGCGGATTGCAGGAGAGTTAATTCTTTTTTGACCTTTTTTAACAAAGTAAACCTGACTTTAAGCCGGCGCTTGGCCATATTTTTATCAACTAATGGCAAAAAATAAAAGGCCAAGTCAATTTGAAAAAAAGGACGCTCTACAGATAAAAAACTGTGCTCGATCAGTTCATCAAACTTTTTTCTTCCCTTCTGGGTAATGCTATAAACATATTTTTCTGGAAAACGGCCTTCACGCCGCCCCAACTCTTTTTCGATCAATCCAGTTTCTTCCATCTTTTGAAGAGGATAATAGATCGACTTGATCTGAAGACCTATATTAGGACTCAAGTCTTCTTCCAGCTGACGTTTTATCTCATACCCGTGCTTGGGACCGTCAGCTAATAAACCTAAAAAGAGGAATTCATTCTCGATCATGGGGCAGTTTTATTAGGGTCAATTTTAGTCAGATCTAACGGTTTAGGCGGGTCAGGCGGTATATATCCAAAGGCGATGTCTAACCCATGAAATAATGCCTTAGCTACTTTTCGTTTGGCATTGGTACTTAAAGAAGATACTTCGATCTTTGTTTGATTATCTGACAGCTCATCAAAGAAAATACCAACCTCAGTGGTATTAACAGCGCCATGAACGCCCATCACCACCATATAACCCTTGATCTCATCTTTCTTAAATATCACCCAACCGTTCTTAGCAGTAACGGCAATGGCGCTGCGCACACAATCCCAATAAGGTTTATCATAAGTTTTGCTGACAGCCTTATCCCGTGCCTGTTCCAAAGCCCTGGTCGACGATCCCCAAAGGGTCTTACCGATCTCAACCGTGTTATCCACCCCATTATTCAAAGCTGTACAAGAAGAACACAAGGCTGCTATGGCGATCATAAGGATAAAACGCATCGGATACCTCACTGCTGACTTTGTTGTTGTATGCGAGACTTTAATTCCTGATATTCACGTTCAAGATCAACCAATCTCGAACGGTTCTTTTCTAATTCAAATTGAGCTAAATGGTCTTTTTTGACCAAGTCATCATTTTGTGATTTAACCTCTTCGATCATTCCCTCCAAACGGTTCTTCACCTGGGATAAATGATCGTTGGTCACCTGCACCGCGTTAATTTTCTTAAAAAAATCTTCCAGCTGATTCTTATAATTAAAACTGACACGCTCAAGACCGCTTGACTGCGCCTTGGCCTTGATCAATTCGTACTTTAATGATTCTACTTCCTGACGCAGGGCTTCATCAGGATCAGCCTTGGGCGGCGTTACCTGATTTTTTTCTAACTCATCACATTTCTGCAATAGTCGAGCATATTCGATCTTCAATGCCTGGAGTTCTTGTTGAAGCTCTTCGCTGGGATCTGGCGGCTTCGGGGCGGATAATAATGCTTCTTTTTCACGGCTCAATTCAGATACCGTGGCATTAGCATGACTGATCTCATTACCCATTTGCATCTTGACCGCGATCATCTCTTCTTCCAAAAGACGCACCTTGGCATTGGTTGTTTCCAGTTGAGTTTGCAAACCGATATTCTCGATCTTCAAATTAGAAGATTCACCCTGTAATTCCTCAAGCTTCTGCTTTGCGTGTTCCAGATCGATCTGCTGGCTTTTAAGCGCCTTATTTTCCTCGGTCAAACTTTCGATCAATTGTTGTGCTTCATCTGACTGACCAGTTGCCTTCTTTGAAATAGCCAGCAATTCATCTTCCAGATGCTGGGCCCGCTTTTTATACGCTTCATCCTCTGGAGAAGGCTTAACATCCTCCTTTAAAGGCAAGGTCTCTTCTTGCATGGGCATTTCGATCTTAGGCTGGTATACCGGGATGATCTCATCATTCTTTGTCACAACCTTAAGTTCATTAGGTTCAAACAATTGATTGGATAATTCTTTCTTTAATTGCGCCATATCTGTCACTGGAACAGCTTCTTCTTTTTTCTGCCCTTCTTTGTTCAACATGAAAAATAAAAAACCTAAAACAGCGATCGTTATCAGCACAACGATACCCAGGATCATAAAAAGGACCATACGGGAACCCTTTCTTTACCAACAACGCTTGGTTGATAAATAACTACAGTAGTCTTTGACCGCGTCTTCCAGAGAAGTAAAACCTTTGGTAAACCCAGCTTTTCTTAACTTAGTCATGTCTGCCTCGGTAAAATATTGATAACGCCCGCGCAAGATCTCCGGCATTTCCACATAATCAATATTGGGACTTTTTCCAACAGCCGCGAATAAAGCATGGGCCAGGTCATTCCAGGTACGCGCGCGCCCGGTGCCTAAATTAAAGATCCCATTAATAGATGCGTGTTCCATAAAGAACATGACAACAGCGACCACATCCTTGATATAAATAAAATCACGCATTTGCTCGCCGTCTTTGTATTTGGGGTTATAGGATTTAAAAAGGGTCATTTTCCCCTCGGCAGCGACACGGTCATACGCCTTGGATACGACACTTTTCATATCCCCCTTATGATATTCGTTAGGCCCAAAAACATTAAAGAATTTAAGCCCAACCATCTTATCCTGATAAGCATTCTTCAATACCCACTCATCAAATTTTTGCTTGGATCCCCCGTAAAGGTTCAATGGTTTAAGGCGAGGGATCAAGGACAGATCATCACTATACCCTAACTCACCATTGCCATAGGTGGCCGCGGAAGAAGCGTAAATAAAACGAGCATTGTTCTTAAGCGCCCATTGGGCCACGGTACAGCTATATTCAAAATTATTCTTCTCAAAATAATCAGCGTCCTGCAAGGTCGTCGAAGAGCACGCCCCTATATGCAGGATGCACTCCACATCAAAATCAAATTGGTCACGCTTAAGGAGCTTTAAATATTCAGCCTTGTCATAATAACGCTGATAACGCTTGTTGGCCAAATTCTTTTTCTTGGGATCTTCATCCCCTTCTAAATGATCCACTACGATCAAGTCATTGCGGCCGCGGCTGTTTAATTCAGCCACCAAACAAGACCCGATAAATCCTGCAGCTCCTGTCACAACGATCACGAATTGCTCCCTTTCGATGCTATATAATGAGCAATGGTCACACCGATCTGGTAGGCCACTGTTTTGGGATCCTGTTTTTTAAGGTCGATCACCGTGGATGTCTGGAAGGTCAATACTTTTTCGCCGGTTTCACGAAGCCATATTTCACCATCCATGGACAAATGGACCTGGGTTTTACGTAAATTCATATGGGTAAAATGTTTGTCCCTACCATAATCATCGATATACCCATCAAGAACAAAATCTGAATTTTTTTGATCATCAGTAGAAAGAGTGAACTGCGTATTACCTGCGGGCAAGGCGTCCCTGATCCCCTTGACCATCATCAATGATAATTGGTCACTGTCATCATTGGCTTCCGTGCCAGACCCTGGTTTAAATGCGTCCAGGACCAAGGTCCCGCCTTTTTCAAAAGATGAAGGATCGACCACGGAACCCGTGATCACAGGGATTTCGTCCAAAGCGTCAGATACAAGTATCTTTTTTGACGAAGAACAACCACAGATCAGTAAAATTATAAATAAAAATGGGAGATTTTTTACCACGAGGGAATATTAACACAGGCAAGCTTGGGTCTCAAGAAGTTTTAGGAGTTTACAACTGCAAGGCATTCATTTTGGAAAGATCAACAATAGAGGTGGGACGACACAAATAATATCCCTGTCCCGCATCCACACCCAACTCAACAAGCGCGTCAAAATCCTGTTTATTTTCGATCCCCTCAGCGACACAAATAATACTATTTTCCCTGCAAAAAGAAACAAAGAGCTTAACAATACTGTTTTTATACGGATCCGAACCCACCCCGTTAACAATATGCCTGTCTAATTTGACCGCTTCCGGACGTATTTCCACAATAGATTCCAGGCTCGCATAGCCTGCCCCCAGATCATCCACCGCGATCTTAAAACCATCCTGACGGTATTCACGAAGCCGCTTATAAAAAACATCAAAAGCAGTTACTGCGGAACGTTCCGTGATCTCTAAGAAAACTTCATTACAAGACAAACCTAAACTATAAAAAACGTCTTTGACTGTTTTAAATCTATCACTTTCAACCAAATAAGGATCACAGTTCAGGAATAATTTCTGACGGCCGTCGAAATGGTCCGCTGCCATTTTGATGGCCTTACGCCAGCCGATCATTTCTACATCATAATAAACACCATATTTTAAAGCATTCTTAAAGAATATCTCGGGACTGGACATATTACTGCTTGTCTGCGGCCGGCTTAACATTTCAAGGCCCAATAGACGTTTTGTTTTTAAATTATAGATCGGCTGGAAAAACACATTAATAGCCTCTTGATCAATGATCCGCCGCAATTCGCATATAGTCTCTTGATGCTGCAGGAAATTCTCATCCATTGCCCTTACATTATGATGACGGAAAACCACATCCATACGCGCAAATAATTCTTCAGGCTCAAAAGGCTTGGTTAGATAATCTTCCGCACCTAAATACAAACTTTCGATCCTCTCACTCTTGTTCTGATTGCCGCTAATAATGATGATAGGAATGTCCCTGGTTTGGGAATTGGCTTTAAGCTGCTGGCAGATCTTAATACCCTCAGAATCAGGTAATACCATATCAAGAAGGATCAGATCAATTTCAGGAGATATGCTCTCCAACGCCTGCCTGCCTGATGCGGCCACCTTGGTGGCGTATCCATGCGAGGCTAAAAGAATGGTCAAAAGCTGGGATACTGCGGGCTCATCATCTACAATAAGAATAGTTTTGCTATTAATATCTGACATTACACACACCTCTTCATAAACAGCCATACGCAGTTTGTAGACAATTTTAGTATACATTAAAAACTATTAACAAAGCGACATTTCAACCCAAAAAATAAAAAATATCAGATTTTTGGATATGTTTAATCTTGTTGCTATCAAGCAAGTTACAACAAAAGCAAGCGCTTTCCAGGAAACGCTTTCTCAAATGAGGCCAATTTTGAACCCTATATCAGTAGCGTAAGTAGTCAGAAAATTGAAAGGTAATGCCACCTTCCTGGTGCAGTTCAGTGGCACTAATAGGGAAGAATTGCTTGCTGATGGGTGGGAAAAAGGCATCACAGCCATATTCGCCTTGGACATGCGTCACACAAAGCTTCTGGCATGAAGGATGGTCAATGGCCAAGGCATAAATTTGAGCTCCGCCAATGACAAAGATATTCTCTATATTAGGAGAAGACAGCTGATTTAAGGCATCATCCAGGTTCTGAGAGCCCAAAACCCCTGAAGGAAGGTCTAGCTTACCCTCTTTACTTAGAACCATATTCACCCGCCCTGGCAAAGGACGAAATTTCGCGGGTAAAGACTCCCAGGTCTTTCGGCCCATAATAACTGCATTTTTCCTGGATGGATTAGCTACGGTCGTCGTGATCTCTTTAAAATGCTTTAAATCTGAAGGCAAAGTCCACGGTAATTGGCCTTTCTTACCGATCCCATACTGAGAATCAAAAGCTACGATGATGGAAAATTGTTTCATAGGAAACACCCATTAAACCGCGATAGGAAATTTGATAAAAGCAGCTGGCTGATAACCGATCAATTTAAAATCTTCAAATTTATAATCGAGGACATTTTTCTTAGGCAATTCCAAGCGCGGCAAGGCCGTTGGTGTACGTTCTAATTGTGTTTTCAGCCCTTCAATATGATTTAGATACACATGAGCATCACCCAGGGTATGAACGAAGATACCTGGCGTTAAATTGCATTCATGCGCCACCATGGTCATCAAAAGCGCATAGCTGGCAATATTAAACGGGACTCCTAAAGCCACATCTGCGGAACGCTGATAAAGCTGGCAATCAAGACGGCCATTAACCACATAGAATTGAATAAAGGCATGACAAGGCGGCAAGGCCATTTTATCAATATCCGCCACATTCCAGGCATTAACAATGATCCGACGAGAATCCGGGTTGGTTTTGATCAAATGCAGAGCATTCTGGATCTGATCGATATGTTCTTTTCGGTACTGGCCAGACTTTTCATCCAATACAAATTTTTCCCATTTACGCCATTGATAGCCGTAGATAGGCCCCAATTCCCCATCAGGACGCGCCCAGGCATTCCAAATAGGCGTATGTTGTTTAAGATCATCATTAATATTCGTACTCCCCCGCAAAAACCATAACAATTCATAGACGAGAGCATCGAAGAGAACCTTCTTGGTGGTCAATAGAGGAAAACCTTCACGCAGATCATATTTGCACTGATAACCAAAAACAGAAACGGTTCCTGTTCCAGTCCGATCCTGCTTTTGCTCACCATGCTCTAAAATATGGCGAACTAGATTTAAATATTGTTTCATGCAAGAATTGTATCACAAGATTGAAATTATTCTAAGATTTTCAAATGCTTTCAGCACCAAGGAATTTCCTGATATCTGTCATCGGCTTCATATTAATGATCACCGGCACAAAACCAGAAGCATTTTGAAGTTGGGCAAGCTGGGCGGCATCTAGATGAAATTTGATCCCTTCACCAGCATTTTGTATCTGTAAATTCATATTGGCAGGGGTTAGATCGATACCTCCTCGCTTTGCCTTAGATCCAATCAAAGCTAGATCAGTATAAAAAGCCTTTTCTATACTCAAAAGCACTGCTTGACCATCACTTCTCCCCATATCAGGAGCATTTAAATTATCAATCAAACGCACCCCAATAGCATGCAACTTAGCTTCGACATCCCCTTGAGAAACGTTCTGAGAATCTATATCCGGCTGCTTCTGAACAAGAATCGCAACTTTCTTTCCATTTTCTTCAAATTGAAAGAATCGAAATGGAATAAGCCCTGGAATCTTTATTAAGCTTATTCCTTGAACTTTTTCTTCTTTTTTGTCTACACTCTCTGCTACTACAGACATTTCATGAGCCCAATACACAAATGCCTCTTCGGATGGTTCATAAAAAGTAAACCGTTTAAAAATTAAACCAGGATATGCATTTAATGAGAAATTTTCCCAACTTAGACTACGACCCAAAAGAACAATTTCCCCTCCATCGTTCTTGTTATATTTTCCATTCGGCACAAAATTATTTTTTATAATTGCCTGAACATTCCGTACTATTCTAATCTCTGCGTCATCAGTTGATAAAGCAATCCCTGATTCTCCTAAATGTTCAAAATTCTCGCCAGACTTAACCGGATTACTTATTTTTCTTACCGCTCCCGAATCAACTAGATACAGCTTCCCATTATATGCACCGATTTGAGATGAACCTGGATCCACAAAAAGATAACCATATCCTCTTAAAATGTTGATAAATCTCAGAACATCTTCCGTAGAAGTTGAAATCACAGCTTTAGGTTGAATTAAATAATGAATTATTATTGTTTTACCTCCTTCAATGGTGATCGTTTTAGTGCCTTTTTCAAAATATGGAAGATCAAAACCTTCCCTGTCTCTACTTGGTCGTTTCTCATAAAAATCACTGACACTTATTTTAAGAACCCTTCCATCAGTCAATTCTATGGCAATGGCTTCTCTTCCTGCACCTAACAATCTTTTAGGATGAAATGACAATCCTTTAAAAGCCTGAGCATACGCCTCTAAAGGATGAAAAGTCTTTGCCATTGGGTCATTTATTTTTTGTATAAATTCACTCATATCAAAAGTTTCTGAAGGGATCATTGAATTCATTGCCTTATCTGTAGAATTAGATGTTAAATTCTTAGGATAGAATATCCACTGATTTCCTTCTGAGGGTATCTCTATTTTCTGAGCATCATTAGCATTTAATTCTTTTAACTTCTTTAAGAAACTATCTACTTGTTCAGAATTAAGCCCTAAGGTTGTTGCTCTTATCTTTAAAGCATCTTGTGATGTTAAATAATCCTGACTTAAATGATGTTGAAGTAAATATGATAAGGTCACTGCAAATCCTTGCTGCAACTCGAAACTTGATCTAATTGCTTTTAAAAGCTCTCTTGACATATAAACATTCATTCTCCCATCAGTCTGTCTATCTATTAAGAATGGCGCATTCACATTACCATCAGAAATTACCAATCCTTTTCTATTAATGGCATACAAATTAACACGATCCATAACTTCCTGAGAAAATAACACTTTTCTCTTTTGATCGAGATTGGAGAACTTGACAGGAGTCCTTAAAAATAAAATTTTTCTTATGTAACTCAAAGGTGCATTGAGAGCCAGGACTGGAAAAAACTTGAAGTCGATATAATTAAACTTAATACTATCCGGATTAAAAAGCACCTTATCGAAGGTCTCAAACTTAAAATTATCTTCAATTACAATTTTAGGGATTATTTTTAAACTATCAGACCCAAAACTTTTTATAGCTGCTTTTGAATGAAATTTTCCTATTAAATCATCATGGCTAATTTTACCTGCAAAGTTTATTGGAGACACTGTAAACTTAACCAGATCATTTTGACTCGTTAAGTATTCTTCTATTCCTGGCTTCGTCATAATAAACTCAGTTAAAACATTCTTTGTCTGGATATATGTAAACAAATCTTTATCCTTTGGATCTGCCAAGGCTTTAAGTCCAAGAATATACTCCTGAGCTCCACGAACAGCTAAAATTAGCTCGTAGAAATATCCTAATTGCTCATCTGCTTTGGCATATTCTATTTGCCATGATTCTTGATTAAAAGCGATAGGATGGTGCTCCACAAATTCCAAACTCATTCCAGGGTTCTTTAAAATATTGAATTTTGCATCTAAATCCTGCAATACACTTTGTTGCTCTGGTGTAAACAATGATAAGGATACCCCATGCAATTGACTTGCATACTGCTTAATATCAGAAGGCTGAATGGCAGAGACCTGAGTCCTAAAATCCTCTGCTCCAATATCACCCTCTCTCTCTAATTCCAATGCATTCATTAAAAAATAAGGGATCGTTGCCCTAAACCCTGTATCCACAAAAATAATTTTTTCTTTGTCAAAATAACCTAAAGATTTCATTTCTTCTCTTGCAAGATTTACAGCTAATTTAAAATCTTTATTTTCAGCGTACTCCGAATTATATTTCTCTCTGAATAATCTCTGCAGCTCTCTTAAAAATTTTTTATAGTTCTCCCCAGACTTTATGGATACCTTTCGATTGACATTGTCTTGAGCTTTTTTAATCATTGATTTCATTTGATCGTAGACTCTATTAAATTCTTCACCTGACATTCTGGCAGAACTCAAATAATACACTGATGAGCCAGCACTATTAGCTTGATTATTCGGATCATACTGGCCCAAAACACCATCTTCCGTATGGAAAAATCCTGCATCTCTTGCCAAATATACCCTGTGATAATCCTGATACTTTTCACGTAATGATTTGATCCAAATTGTTAAAAGAGTCATTAATGCCTTGGTATTCCTTAATTCTTTTGAATTCTGATTAATAGCGGCCAAAACCTCCATCCTTCTTTCATTCAATTTAGTACGCCCTTGTATATCTGATTCAGGTATTATTGCTAACAATTCATTATATTTTTCCTCAATGAGCTGTTTAGCCATCTCTTGAAAATCATCCTTATTTTCTTCCAACCTTTGAACCAAGGCCGGCGACACTGAATAAAGATTAGAGAGAGTCCTTTGAACATCCACTTGGGGTTTAAATTGTGTCGTTGTCAGAGCCTGATCTAAACTATCAAAAAATTCTTGAAAATCCGACCGGATCTCATTCTTTCTTTGAATAGCCAAGTTTAAAAAACTCTGTTTATTAAGACCGTTTTGAGAGGCAGGACCAATAGTATCAAAACGAAATCCCGCATATTGCTGAAGGCCGATAGGATTTAAGAAATCATCATCACTTATTGTTTCAATAGAATCAATGACACGAAAAACTTCTTGCTTGGCTTCATCATAGGTAAGTTTATCCTTAAATCTTCCTTCCCTTAAGCCTTTCCAGATCAGATTATATATGGGGACATAATTAATACTGGGCCCGTTGAACTCAGCATTACGATTATAGGTAATTGACAATTCTTCATTCGGTTCTCCCAAATATTTATACGCTTGGGATTTATCAATTGAATATAATTTCCCATCCGTATCTTTTAAAAAATGTCCCGCGTGGGCATCATGATTGGAAATCAGCCAATCCAGTGGATGTTCACGAATAATATCGATCAATTGTTCACGACTTAAACCTTCAATACCCTCGGCTGTTAAATTACTCCATAACGATCGATCATTCCTATTAGTATCAATCCATTTTGAAAATGTACCAAATTGATCGCCGAT